>Ga0209318_1000659_pt1 | contig 31011 bp, 48 predicted proteins | sample RifGroE1_FD_183999 | JGI IMG/M metagenome (GOLD analysis project Ga0209318, IMG submission 183999) | Groundwater microbial communities from Rifle, Colorado, USA - Groundwater E1 (SPAdes) (version 2) | ecosystem: Environmental > Aquatic > Deep subsurface > Groundwater | place: Rifle, Colorado... | reverse complement strand
CGTCCATCCTAACCTCGTCAACATAAAAAACCATTTCCGTTTCCTCGTAAGGTAAAATCGCGCTGTGCAAATACTTGAAGATTTCCAAAATAGCCCAATCTCTTGATATCGGTAAAATAAAACTATATTTCGGGTTTTCCACCTTTTTAATCAGCCTGTACTCCACGTCAAACCTCCTCAAAAAACCTTTCGTATTTCGGTTTCATTGTTTCCCAACTTATTTTCTCCGCTTCTTTGTTGCACCAATCGCTCAAATATCCTATCCTCTGTCCTGTCATCTCGTCGATTTTTAATGCTAACAATCTCGGATCTACTCCGTAACAATCTATGTCCGCTCCTCTTGTTTGTATCGGTTTAATGTGTATCGGCGCTAATAATAATTCTTGTTTTAACATCGTGTTTTGCGGCATAACGTCTGTCATAATCGGCACTATTCCCGAACTCATTGCCTCGTTTAACTGTAATGATAATCCGCCGTATCGTCTTGGAAAAATTAACACGTCCCCTTCTTTATAAAGTTCGTCCCGGTACTTAAAATCGCCCTCTCTTATCTCCAGTTCGTATTGCGGAAACTTCCCTATTTTTTCTTTTGGTATTCCTAAATCGTGTTGGCTGTAAATTATAATCTTTGCGCCTTTTTTCAAATAATTCAACGCTTCTATTACTATCTCCGTCCCGTTCCTGTCCTCATAAAGAGTATGCCCGGCGACGTGAATAAACGTTTTGGCCTGCTCGCGCTTCCTGTACTTAAATATTGTCCGGTCAACCGGCACCGGTAAATAATCAACAATCGCTTTGCTCCCAAATTTCTCTAATACCTTTCCGAAGTTCCAATGGCTTGGCGCCATTAAAACGTCCGGGTAAGGCAACTCCGGCTCTCTCATATAATCCAAAAACTCATAATTGTATTGTAAAAACGTCTTGACGCCTTTCCTTCTTGCGGTTTCAAATAGCGCGTAATTGTAAGGTATTTCGATCGTGAAAATAACATCAACATTATCTGTAATCCATTCGATTGCTTCATTATCTAAGAACCCTTTGTGGACCTTTGCGTCCGGGTATCTTTCTAAATGGTTTTCAAAACCCGTAAGGTGGCTAATGTCTATTACGAGCGTCTTGGCCGGGTTCATATTCCTATAAAAGTCGTGAGTTTGCGCTCCCAATCCTCCGTTATCGGCGCGGCAAATTAGCCCTATCCTCATTCTCCTCCTTCTTTTTCTTCCTGCTGTTTAATTTACAAATAAATACCTTCGATCTGAACTTCGAGCGGTACTTCGTCCTGTCTGTAATCCCACCTATAATCCAATCGTGCAATTATCTCGTCTATCTTCGGCATTTATTTCTCCCAACTAAATATTTCATTCCCAAAATGTCCTTCTCTGGCAGTGATCTCGTAAATCGGTTTGCGTAAATCTAATTGTCTAATAATCCCCTCTGGCGTGAAGTCATAATGCTTCGCCATCAACCATTTTGCTTTTTTCTCCGTGTCCTCTTGTTCTTTGCCGTTTATATCGACCATTGCCATAACCGGCTTTGCTACTCCTATCGAATACGCTAATTTAACTGTAACGTTTTCCGCTTCCATAAATCGTAACGCGTCAATCGCAACCCTTCTTGCCATATAAGCGGCTGATCTGTCTACCTTGCTCGGATCTTTTCCGCTAAACGCTCCTCCTCCGACTGGTATCTGCGGACCGTAATTATCCACCGCTAACTTTCGGCCTGTTAATCCCGTGTCGGCCGCGAACCCTCCAATCTCAAATTTTCCTGTCGGATTGAAGTGATAATTTTTAACCGACTGTCCTAAAAACTTTTCTACAAAACCTTTTTTAATATCTGTAACGTCGTGCGTTTGTACTGATAAAACAACTGTATCAATTTGGTTGTCCTCTGTGAGCGTAACTTGGCATTTTCCGTCTGGGCCAAAAATCCCGTCCTCGTAAATTCTCATAATAAGTTTGCGCGCCAAATATAATTCCTGTGGTATCATTTGCTCGTTTTCATTACAGGCATATCCAACCATTATTCCTTGATCTCCTGCTCCTCCGATCTCGACTCCTTGCGAGATGTCCGGGCTTTGGTTAACAATATTGACCTGTATTTTTAATCTATCTTTATAACCTATCCTCGCGTAAACCCTTCTCGCTATTTCAACGATTTCGTTTTTGTATAATGGTTTTCCTTTGGCTGTAACCTCTCCACAAATATAGAGTTTGCCGTGTCCGCCCATTGTTTCCACCGCTACCCTCGCGTATGGATCTCTCCGTAAGTATTCGTCGAGTATTGCGTCGCTAATTTGATCCGCCACTTTGTCCGGGTGTCCGGGCATAACTGCTTCGGCTGTTTTCATTTTCTACTCCAATCCATATCGCTGTTTTAATGTGTTAATAGTTTGTCCGACCCAATACCCGATCCCCTTGTCCCCAAATGGCTTGTCAAATGTTTCGTGTCCGGGTTTTCCTCCCCATTTTTCGATATAGTATTTTTCCAAATTTAGGTAATGTACCGGCAACCCTCTGTCGCTTTCCGTTGAGTTAGATTGCACGGCGCTGTAAGCGCTTGTCCTGACTACCGTAACTGGTATTCCTAATAACTGCATTCGCCTGACATAATCCGTGTCCTCGTAGTAAGCCGGGTAAAAGTTTTCGTCAAAGTACCCAACGGCCTTAACGCATTCCCGACTAATCGCGTTACAATGCCACGCCAAGTCCGAACAGAATAAATAGTCGTTTGCGTTTTTTAATTCCGCCAAAACCTCGCTAAATCCGTTTGGAAACGCAACGGCAATCGAAACAAAAAAAGTCCAATCCGCGTCCGCTTTTAATCCCAAATTCCAAGCCCTTGATACTCCTATGTTTTCCGGGTAATAATAAATCGTCGCGCCTCGTCCCTCGTATTTCTTGCAAAAACTATCTTTGCTATTGTCGACTATAATCAAATGTTTCCAATCAACATCAATGCTTTTTAAGCAGTTATCTGCCAAGTGTTCGTTTGTATAAATAGGTATTACGATCTTGTAAGTCATTTAGTACCTTCTCCCTGTTATTTGTCCGCCCTTGTCAAATGATCCTATTGTTTCAACTACGAAACTTTCGCTCAATTTACAAATCAATTTTCCAAATGTTTCCTCGTCTGTCGCGTGAAACTCCATTGTAATAACTCTGATCTTTTCCAATGCTTCCTTTGGCGTGCTTAATAGGATTTTGTACTCGTCCCCTTCTACGTCTATTTTCAAAACGTCAATTTCTTGGTCCGCAAAATGGAAACTAATTATTTCTTCAAGCGTTGTAACGTTTACCTTTTCCCCTTCTTCTCCTGTTTTGCTGTTGCCGGCTTCGTCCGTGATCGAAGTTTCTCCTGGTTCTGCTCCAATTGCTACTCTTAATATTTCTGCTTCGCAATTATTTTCTCTCAAGTTGTCCTCTAATAATGCTAAGTTTGATTTGTTCGGCTCAATCGCAATTATTTTGATTGCTCCGAGTTGCGCCGCCTGTATAGCAACTGCTCCTATGTTTGATCCCAAATCAATGATCGTCCCCGTCTTAAAATGTTCCGGCGTTAACTTATAAACATTTTGGTCAAATATCTCTCCCAAAACCTGTATGTCTATAATCTTTTTTTTGTCCTTGTATTCTGGCCTGATCCAAAAAGGTAAGTTTTTATTCTTATAAAATACGTTAATAATCTGTTTCAAATCGCACCTTCCTTTTCAAGTATCTCAAACATCGCTTGTAACCGGTGTGTAAAAGTGTAATTATTCTTTGTCAATTCGTGGCCTTTTTTTCTTAATTCTTCCCTTGCCGCGTTGTCCGAAATGTAATAATCAATCAAGGATTTTAATTGTCCAAAGTTCCCATAATCGTAATAACCAATATTGTTTCCAAACTCCTCTTTCAATCCTTCAATTACCGGGTGAATAATAAATCCTCCGCGCCCGGTGATCTCATAAACCCGGTTGCTCCAATAATTTGTATGCGTAAAGTCCTTGCAAAGCGCGTCGCCAATTATTATCTTGGCGCTTGCACAAAGTTGGTTCAACCGCTCGCACATTATTACCCCGCTTGTCGGCGTTGGAAAGGCTTTAAATCGTTCCTTGTAAGTATTTCCTAACCATTCTACCAACTGCATTCTGTAAGGCCATTCTTCGTGGTATCGTTCGTGGCTTCCTATGAAAGCAATATCCGTTATTAAGTCGGCGGCCGGTTCTGCGATCGTGCATTCCGGCGCGTAAACTCCCGGCTTCTGCCAAATCGCGTTGACATTCTTTTGCTTAAAAACCTCCATACTGTGCGGATCTCCGTCGGCTTGGAAAACATAATCCGTATGGAAAAATGCCTCATCGTCCAACCAATTTTCCCGGCTGATCCCGACATATAAATCAAGGTGGTAACTGACCTTTAATACTTTGATTTTGCTAATCATTTCCCACCCGTTAAATCGCAACATTCCCGGCGTCCTTGTCCATAAGAACATATCGCTTGTGTTAGCGTTATCCAAAACAACTTTCATATCGGCTTCGTCCTCTTGTAACCGAATAACCGTATGTCCCAACGCCTCTAATGTTTTGCTAATGTGAACTTCCGTACACCACGGAAATTTGAAGTTTCCAAGATAAGATATTTTCATTTTCCTTCTCCTCTTAATTGGTTAAATGCTATCGCTGTTAGTTCTCTACCGGTGTTTTTCTTGTCCCCGTATTCTATAAGGTTATGCGCCTCCGGGCATAGTAATAACGTTTCCTCAAAAGTATCCAATTTTTCCGGGCAACTTTTATACTCAATTCGTTTTCTTTTATGAGCAAAACTCAATCCGGCGTTTCCCCAACATTTATGCGGTAATCTAAGTTCGCAGTATGTGATCCCTTTGTCTAAATAAATCTTTTTTAATTTTTTACTCATTGTCCCAAGTCAGTCGTTCGTGCTGTTTCTCGCCCGGTCGTCGTCCGGCGATTGTAATTCCGGCCGGGTAATTTTCTTGTGAAAATCCGTGTAATGTCAAAACCTCGTCCAAAAGGTCGCCTAATCGTGTCGGCTCGCCCATAGCAACAATGATAAGCCGTTCGCCGGCGTTGAACCCGTCCCAAACTCTTTTTACGGCCGTTTCAATTTCTATAAAATATCTTGTCATTTCCGGATCTGTGATGTTGATCGGTCTGTGTTCTTTAATCGCCTTATCCCAAACTGTTAAAACCGACCCATTGCTTCCCATAATGTTGCCACTTCTTGCCACCTGTCCGCCTGCTTCCCACGCTAAATGTTCTCCCAATGCTTTCGTAAATCCATAAACGCTCGCCGGTTCCACGGCTTTGTCGGTACTGACGAATAAAATCTTTACTCCATTTCTGCGCGCGTTGTCAAATAATTTCGCTGTCTTCGTAACATTGTTTTCCACGGCTTCGAATACGTTCTTTTCGCAAATGTCGATGTGCTTGTGTGCCGCCAAGTGAATAACAACGTCCACCGGTAATTGCTTAAAATCGACGTCTTCAATATCCATAAGCAAAGTATCTATGTTCGGGTATTCGTGCTGAAACGCCGCTAACGCTTGCTCCGTAACGTCAATCCCTAAAACTTCGTGACCTTCGGCTAATAATTGTTTTGTGAACTCTTTACCCCAAGTTCCGGCAATCCCAGTGATTAAAATTTTCATCTAACCCTCCATATAATTTACTAATTCTTTTATTAGGTATTCTACTGTCGGCACTTGGTCGTATTCTGCCAATCTCCATAAGTCGTCGTCGCCCTTTTCTACCTGTCTATCTGTTCCGTTTTCAACTGACACTATTTTAATATCCTCTCTTGAAAAGTATTTTTTGAACATTTCAAGCATCAATTTTTTTGTAACCGCGTCGTGTGGCGTAAAATTGTTTTGGTTTGGCAAGGTTAAATTCTTCGTAACTATTCCATAACAAAGTTTTGCAAATGCCAATGTCGTAACCCCGTTCCAAATCGCTTTCGTATATCCTTGTACTATCGCGCTCATTGGCTGATACAAAAACCAATCCAATAACCCGGTCGGGTTTCCCGGACCTACAATTGAACAGCGGATATTGATAAAGTTTGGCGCCTTAACCTCTCCTAATTTTTTTGTCATTCCATAAGTGTCCGGCTCTCCGGCGCAATCGGTCGCGATCTGAATGATCTTCTTTCCTGTTTCTGCTAAAGTGTATGGAAATAGCGCATTGACTCTGATCGCGTTCTTTACGCTCTCCGGGTTCTTTTCGTCAATGTATTTGTTCAAAACCCCAATGCAGTTAATAATCCAATCGCAATCGTAAGTAGCCGTCTGTAATTGTGAAACGCTCACACAAGCGGCATCAAAGTCCTCTCGGCTCGGGCAAAATAATTGTATTCTGTCGTCGCGTTCTAAAACATTTTTAACCATACTTCCAAGCATTCCGCTTGATCCTAAAATTGCTACCTTAATTTTTCTCATCTTGCACCTCTATCGCTTCGTTCGGGCAAACTGCGGCCGCCTCGTTCGGACCGTCCGGGTTTGTAATGCTGACGGCGCCATAAACCACCTGAAAATGATCCGGGTATGTCCTAACGCAAGTTTCGCAACCAACACATTTTGAATAATTGATTTTTAGCATTGCGCTCCTCTTTGTAATAATAACGCTGATCTAAAGTATTCCGGCCGTTCCAAATCTAAATAATCCATAACGAACATCGGCTTATCCTCGTATCCAGGAAATGTCTTTTTGTACCTCAATGCTCTAAATGTTTCTCTTGTCGCGTAACCTAAAATCTCAAACAGTTTTAATCTGTAAAGTTGTTGCGCTAATACATAAATATCGGCCGGGCAGTCTACTTGCCACTCCGGTATCTTTAATAGGTCGTCGCGGTATTTGTTTGTTTTAACTTCTATCTCGTAACCATTATGCGTAACGTCGCCTTTGCCTTGTTCGTCCCAGCGCCTAAAATTGTAAGGTATTCCCAAGTGCTTGCAGATCGCGTATTCGCCGCAAAGTCCCAAAAGCATAATATCAAAAGAACTGAACCGCTTGTCCACACGCTTGTCTATGGAGTTCCTCGCCTGCTTGTCGGCTTGAACCTTCTTGCACCATTCGATCATTCGCGCTTGTTCGTCCTCTGTTAGTTCAATAACTACTCTGCTCAATTCCACTCCTTAAATAGTTTTTAGATTTTGTGATTGTTCTTAATCAGGTAATCAATCAACGCTTGGCCTGTAAAAATGTAACTTGGTTTTCGTCCAGGTAAACTCGTATTCCTAACCAATATCATTCCGTTTTGTTCGGCCTCCTGCGGATCGGTTGTCCAATTATCTCTCAACCACATATAACCTTTTTTAGCGAAAAACGGGTGGAGTGTAATCACTTCAGAAGGTTTGTAATATCCGTTCGGCTCAATTTTTACTTCGGTCGTTTCCATTATTTATTTTCTCCTCTCCCTTTTTCATTGTATAGTATTATCTTAATTTTGTAAAGTTTTTTGTCTTATCAAAAAATCCCGGAAGGAGTAGAACCGGGATTTTATCTGCGAGTGCGTATTTATTATACCACCAATCCCGGCCGCCTTCAATTTATTTCTTAACGTAATCTCTTTTTACTGAATTTCGGAAACTTAATCGTAATAAAATAAGGTTCCCAATTTTGGTAAAAAGTTTCCCAACTTGAATAAGGGCAAAAGAATGGCTTGTCTATAACTATTTCTTTAGTGAAAAATGTTGTCCTAACTTCTAAACTGTAAATCTCTCCGGTTTCAAGAAACGGAAAAACCTTGTCCGGCTTTCCTATAAACTTATAAAACATTTATCCTTCCTTCTTTCCCAACTGTTCCCATAAATTATTAGTATTAAAATACTCGTACATTTCCCCTGCGATCGTAATGATCCAGTTTTCCGCTTCCTCAATAACCTTGTCGGTTAACCAGAACATAGAAACGTCCGGCTTCTTGCTGTGCTGATTGTAATGTCCAATGTAACATTTCTTGGCCGGTATTCCCGTCTTGGCCGCCAATAGCCCATATACGCCGCCCTGCTGTCCGTTTGAATAAGCAACCGAACTTTGTACGCCGGTCTTCCATTCGTAAATCGTGTCCCCGTCGTGGCAATCTATAACCCCTACAAGGTCTAACCAATCATCTAATTCAATAACTAATTTCAATTCCGTCTTTGGTTCTTTTAATATCACATCCTTAAAATTAAATTCATTTGGTATCGTCTTATTTTGTTCTATGTGCTTCGCCCATTTTTCGTGCCATTCCTTCCCGGCTTCCATTGCGGCGTTGGTTGGAGTGTCTAACTTAAAATACATCTGTATCGCCGTTTGCCAATCTCCCCTTTCCCAAGCGCTCAAAACACTATAACTTGCTCTAAACTTTGGCATTTTTTCGCCTCCTATATTAAATCTTTATTCTCGTAAATATTTCCTACCAAAATATGTCCGTTATTTAGCGACTGGAAAAGTGAGTTTGTCTCGTCGCCCATCTTAATCCTGAACCTCGCCGTCTTGTCGTCCCAAAAAACAATCCAGTTATGAACTACCTCGCCAATCTTTGTTTTGCGCCTGTACTGGATTATGTCTCCTTCAAATATTTCTTTTCCATTCTGATCTTCAAGGCCGGTCGATTGCATAAGTTCATAATCCTTAAATATAGTATCGCAACTATCACCTTTTTTAATAACTATACTTGAAATTTCATCATTCAAAACCCAAATGCTAATAACTTTTTCCATTTTATCGCTTGCTTTGTTCCAGGCGCGATATTTAATTGGCGTCATTTTCAACCTCCCCTTTTAATTTGAATGTAATCTGTTTTTGTCGATCCGTTTCGCGTACTCCATAAGGTATTCCGTTCTTTTGCTCAATGTATTCTTCCAATTCCTTCGTCTTTAATGAATATTTGATTTTTTCTTCAACCAATTCTTTTGGCACTTGATCTTCCAGTCCGGGTTCTAATGTGTATCGGCTTCCGAAAAACCTGTAATAAACCTTGATATTGTCGCCCTGAATGCTCTTGAACTCGTCGCTGATCTTTAACGCCGTTTCTTCCAATGTTGCTTTGATCGCCTTCTCGGCTTCTTCTACTTGCTTTTTAATCTCCAAAAATTGTAGTAAAACCTCCTCGCCTTCCGGCTCTAAAAATATCTGGCCGGCGTCCTCTTTTAATTGCTTAATTTTCTCTATTTCTATTTTCATTGTTTCCGTCCTTCTTTTTTAATAAATTTCCTAAATTTTTTTCAAATTCCAATTCCTCTGATCTATATTGTGAACTAATCCTGGACAACCCTAAAACCATTATTGATATTTCCGTCTGCCTTAATTCAATTGCTTTCAATAACCAACCCGGCTTTTCCTTTGCCAATTTCAAAATCTTTTCCCCAGACCTATCTAATAATGCTTCGTCGATCTCTTGTCCCGGTATCATATTCCTCCTAATCGTTAGCCGTAACCGCTTGTCCCGGCTTCGGCAATCCTCCTAAAACTTGCGCGCTCTGACATTTTCTACATAGCGCTTTTCCATATTTGGCCGCGCTGTAAGATTTTTCGGCGGTGGTGATCGTCGTGTCGCATTGTTGGCATTTTAATTCTCCTGCCGGTGCGCTTGTGGTCTTGGCCGCCGCTTTGGGCGTCCCTTTGCCGGTGTTTGTGGCGTCACTGTCCTTTGTGTCGTCAATTAAGAATAAACCGTTTAGAGCATACTTCCGGGCGTAACTGCTACTTGCTCCTGTGATTTGTGATCCGTCCATTCCCTTTTTATTTTCTTCTTCCCTTGCGTAGGCTGTAACCTCAATATCTCCAGAATCTCCAGACACGGCTTCTGACAAATGAACTGTCGCTTTAACATAAAATCTATCTCCACCAATTATCTCTGTATATGTGCCGTTTTTATCAGTTATCTGTACTGGTGTCGGTGCGGAAGTGCTTGTAAATTGAACCAATTCATCGGAAATAGTCAAAATCAAACCTTCTTCTTTTAACATCGGTTTAACCGCTTCCAAAATATCCTCGCAACTTCTGTAATTGTAGTTCCCAAAAGTATTGCGCTGTCCCTTTGGCGCTTTTAATTTGTTCTGAATTTTAACTAATTTTTCTTTTAACATTCTACTCCTTTTAATGCCTTTTGCTTGGCTCTATATTTTCTTTTGTATTCTAAATATCTTTCCCGGTTCTTTTCCCTCCACTCCTTCGCGTTTTTTCGGTTCCTGATTTTAAACCATTCTTGATCCTTAATTGAATCTCTGTATTTTTTTTGGACCGCTCGAATGTATTTCCTTTTTAATTTATAATTCTCACGTTGACTTTCGCTTATTGATTCTTTGTTTTTCTCGTAATATCGTTTTCTATACTCCTTGATCTTGTCCGGGTTTCGTTTTTCCCAATCTCTAATTTGCTGTTTGTGTTTTTCTGTCATTATAAATCTCTAAAATAATATCCGTCTTGTTCGCTATAATCCATCATTACATCTCTGGCTGTTCCTACCCAATCAATATGAACATAGGCCGGTAGATCCTTTGGAATATCGCCGCAATCTTCCAATAATTGTTCAACAAAATCTTCATCGTTTCCGTATTCTCCTTGATATGCTTCTTCTGCCGCGTCGGCTGTCGCATACTCTTCTCCTACTAAATCGATGTACGCTTGGTTTATATCAACGTCTAAACTATTTTCCTCGCTCATTTGTTCTGCTTTACTTTTATCCATTTATTTCCTTTCTTGGCATTCGTTAATCGCTTGTTCATCTCCGGCGTACCATACCGGACATCGGCTCTCGTAAGTCGTGTCCACCGCGTCCAAAAATGTCTTTGCCATAATCCAAGCAAAAAAGATCATTAAAAAAATAAAGAATGCCCAAGTTGTTATTTTTGGCCAAATCGTTTTCTCCTTAATCGGTTTTCTCAAAATCCCCTCCTATTTTTTAGTTCTTAATCAAACCATAATCTTATAATCGTGTCGTCGCCGTCCTTTATCATATGTATTTCGTCGGCGCTCATTTGTACCGCAAAATTGCCTAATTCAATCCCGGTTTGGAAGTCCGTTTTGTTCGTCTTAAATACTAACGTATCTCCGGTGTTCTGCCAAAAATCCTTCGGCAAGTCCACGTATTCAATATCAAAAGCACTGATCTGTCCTAAAACCAAATTCGGTCGGCAATTATTAAATTCTTCTAACTTAAATTCTGATTTTGTCATAATGTTTGCTCCTATTATTTTTTTGATTGTTAACGTCCCTCCCCTTGTGTTTGAACCGGAAGCCGGTTGTCCCGGCGTTCCAGTCCTCCATTTAGATCTATATTCGCCTCATCTGACTTTGTTTTTTGTTGGGCCAATGGGCGCTTGCTGATCGTAGTTTAATTATGCGCTGTGGTTTTAATTTTGTCAAGTTTTTTTAATTATCTAAATCGTTAAAACAGTAGTCGTCGCCGCGCAATTGCTCCAAAATCGCCATTTCGTTTTTGTTGTACGGCTGTTCCGACTCGTCGAAACTCCCTTTTATAATACCGTTTGATTTCCTATAAAAATATAAATACTGTTTTTCCGCGTCCATAAAGTAAATCCTATTCCCAGTTTCAATCATTTTTTAACTCCTTCTGCCTTTCGTAATAATTTTTGTATTTTTCTCTGTTCTCCGCGTCCATAAAAAACGGGTGGATCATAACTTTGTTATCTCTTTGAAACACCGGTATCGCCTCGTCCTCCGGATTAACTTTGTGATCCCTGAACCATTCCGCGTCCTGTAATCCAAATACCTTGTGATCGCAATACTTCTTGCCGTTAATTTCTACAAACTTATATAATGGCTGTTCTTCCATTTCCTCAACCCTCCTCCGTTTCCAATTGTTTTACAATTAATTCTCTCACTAATTCCGACGTTGGTATCTTCCTTCTTGCTGACTCTAAAGCCAGTTTATACCATAAATCGTCGGGCATCCTGATTGTTCTTGGCAACCATTTTTCCCTTCCTTCCATACTACTCCTTTTTGTATGCTATGTATTCTATTCTTATGGAACCTGTTCCCAACTGCCTAATCCCATAGTGCGTTCCCAGCCGTTTCCTTCTCTGGGCAGTTAGTGTTTAGGCGCTTGCCCGTGTCCTAACTGTCTGCCCGTGAGTGAGGTATCCGTAGTTGTCTAACGTCCCCGAACTTGTAATCAAATTCTTTTAATTCGCTCATTACCTCTATCGGTGAGTTGTGCCACGAATTTCCAATAAGTTTAGTTATTAGAAGCAGAAAAGAGTTTAATCCGTCCTGCTTTCAACAACCAAAAAAGCCCTCCGGTTACCCGGTGGACTCATTTGGACTATGTAACGAACCAACAATAAAATTGTCGATCTTTACAAAAACACAAATTGTTATTTTTGGATCATTCATAGTGCTTTTATTATGCGCCTTTTATTTTATTTTGTAAAGCCCTCGTCCTGTGGATAACTAAAAAAGAAGGCCGTGCGTGAGTTGACCTTCTTTTTCCTTGCCTTATTTTTTTTTGTTCGCGGCAATTTTCAATTGGATACGATAGACAATGTAGGCAACTCCGGCCGCGCCGGCGACGATTGCTTGTATTGCGTTTACCCATTCGTTTTGATCGCCTCCGAAGATAGCGGTCAAAAAGGTGGCAATTACCACCCAAAACTCGGTTGTAACTAACCCTGTTTTCATTTGCGCCTCCTCTTATTTAATAAATGTAACCCTTAATCGCACTGTAATTTTTGGAAATTGTCCTTTGTGAAACGACCCCAAATCCCTTGTAATTCATCTCGCTAATTGTGATCCGGTCGCTGTCTATGTTTTCTACATAAGCAACGTGTCCTACCCAACCCTCGTTTGTTACAAGAATTGCTCCGACCTCCGGCTCATCTCCCACCTCGTAATTAAATCTTGGAGCATTATAGAGCCACCTGTTGGCATTACCCGACCACGGCAGTCCGCCTCTTTTATCGGCAACATACTTTGTGCAGTTACCGTTAGCAAACTTGTGATTCCCTTTCACGGGTTGCGGTGTTAATTCAGTTTCCGCAACCAAAGGTTTTTCCAAAAATTGATTGACCTCGACTACTTTTGCTTGTTTTGCCGTTGGCGGCATTGTAACCGGCATAATCTGACTTATCTGAAGTAATGCCAACGTTAAAAAAGTTTCTATAGGCTTGGCCTCCCTTCTTTTCGGCGGCACAATTATTAAATTACGCCGTCCGAAGGAAGATCCCCCTGTCGCTTCCTATGCTATCCCCAACCATTTTTTAATTCCAAATTTTATTATTTCCGGTCCGCTCAAATCAGTAATAACTTTGATCTCCGGTTTGCATTCCGGGCAAGGTTCGCAAATGACTTGTTCCGGGCATTCCGGGCAAACCACGCCTGCCGCACCGTCTTTGTAAGCCTGATCCGCCGTTTCTTTGGCGTCGGCTTCCGCTTTTGCCATAATCGTATTATGCTCCGCCTTTGTCATAAGTTGATAATTCCCCGCCTTCGTGTAAACGTCAAAAAGTAACTGCTCTAAAACGTATTGATTTCCGGCGGCGTATTCGGCTTCAATCCTTTTGGCGTCCGCTTCCGCGCCTGGATTGTCAAGCGGACCGCTAAGCATAACCTCGCGCGCTCGTCTGATCGTCGCAATAACAAACTCGTGAAACTTATCCATATTGCTGCCTCCTTTTGCAATTTCAATTATTTTATTTATGTCTATTGTTCCAGGACATTGCGTTGCCTTGATCTCGTTGTGGCCCTTAATGTGTTCTCTGTCGATTGGTATGCTGTGCCGGGCGCAAATTTCTCTAACCAATTTTCCCGAAGTTTGATAACTTGCCTCGCTCAACTGTTTGTCCGGGTTGGCGTCGTGTTCTATCCCGATTGATATTTGATTGACCGCATAAACCCCCGCGTGCCACGCTGTATCGCCTTCGTCCACCATTTGAACCAAGCGGCTGTCTGATATTAAATAATGTGCGCTGGCCTCTCGTGCCGGGTTCTGGAAAGAAGCAATAGCGCCGTCAATCGTTCCTACTCCGAACCAATGTATAATAATCAGGCTTGCCGGTTTTCCGCCTCGTCCCTTTGTGTAATTCGGGCTTTGTATAAACATTATACTCCTTGACTAAAAAACCAAATAATCACAAGTAATAAAACGTGTAAATATTGGTCAAGCGCCAACTTGTAGTCCGGGCGCATTTTAATAAATTTGCAGGCCATAGCGTAGTCGATCGCGTAATGGCTTGCCATAATAATTCCCGTTAAATAAATTGATAAATCCGCAAATAAAAAAAATAATCCGCCGTAAATAAAACAGTGAATTATCATAACTATCGGTAATTCGCATTTCTTATCGCTTAAATATTTTCCTTGTAATGGAAAGTCGCCGAGAAAGTGTAAAAAAACCAATGTAAATAGTTCGTTCATTTGTTCCTCGCTTGTTTAATCAAATAATAGCATAAAACTGTTGAGGTTGCAACGAAGTAAAATATAATCCCAATCTGTATAACCTTTTCTGTCATTTTAACCTTCGGCGTTTTGTTGGCCTAAAATCTCTTGTTTGATCCGGGCCATTTGTTCGTCGCGCATTGAACTTGCGGCCGTCGTGTTGTTCGGGCAATTTGCTACTGTTTCAATCAAATAAACAACCAATAAATTATTGTTGTTCAGCGCCTTCGTTAAATTGTCCGTTCGTTTTTCTGATCTAAGCATAAACCAGAGTACTACTGCTCCAAGCACTCCGGCGTTCGCTAATGTTTGTTCGATCCCGGTCATAATTCCCTCCTGCTTAAATTGTAAACTTTGAAGGATCGCAATGCTCGTCGGCCGTTTCGTCTAACACGCCCTTAATTGCCTGATCCTCCGTTTTACCTTCTTCTAAATATTTTTTCATTCTTTGTTTGTTAACCATAACTAAATTATCTACCATAACTCCGGCCGGGTTGATCGTTTCGTGTACCGGCAAATCAACCACCACCTCAAAATATTCCTCGTTATAATCCTTCTTTGATTTAATGTTCCAATTTCGTGTCATAATTTACCTCCCCATCGCGATCATAGAGGTTGCAATCGTCCCCCAACTGTTTTGAACAATACAACTCCCTGCCGCTTTACTTTTAATTGTTGCCACAATCCCTGATGCGGCTGATCCATCCTGTACCGTCGCTACTACCGCATAAGTTGAAGAAGAAGCAAATTGTCCTGCTGAAGGAAACGTCCAAGTAGTACCCGTGTTTGTCGTATTTAATATGTTAAAAATAATATTTAAGTTGGTGTAAGGTCCTTGATTGTTGAAAGGAAACAACCCGTCCTCAATCTCGTTTATCCCAACGCAATCGTTTTGTAATTGTGGTTGAGCAATACAGTTGTCCGCTAATTTGTCCACCGTAACGGCGTCGTTCGCGATCTCGGCCGTTCCTACGGCGTTCGTGGCTATTTCGTCGGCTCCTACCGCTCCGGCCGCAATCTTATCGGCTGTTATGGCGTTGTTTGCGATCTGCGCGGTCCCTACCGCATTGTCGGCAATATGTCTTGCTATAATCGCGTCATCGTCAATATTTGTCCCGTCCTTAAACCCGGCGTCGTTTGAACCTAAGTAGTTCCATTTTGTAGCGCTCGGTTGTTCTCCATAAACAAAATCAATTGCATTGTAAGACATATTTTTCCTCCCCTTTTTCGGTTGTTATTTCAAAATTATCTACTACTCTTTTTTCCGGGCTGGCTTCTTTTACGCCGGTTGGCCTTTTCTCCAAGTTTCTAAAAACCCTCGCTATATCTCTTTTGGTTGGTATTCTGACGGTAATTCGTCCTCTGCTATCAACTTTTTTTGTTCCAATTATTCCTTTTTCCGCTTCGGCGATCCGGCTGTCATTTCCGCAAATTCCGCAACTGAACCCCCAATGCCCGTCAAATCTTTTACGGCAAGATAGTATTCCTCGTTCTTGAATATACTTAACGTCCGTCCCGTTTGGATCTTCTATAAACTTCATTTCTCTTGTGCCGTTCTTTTTTTCGTATTCCCAAAACCCTATCTTTATGGTCCCGATGTGTCGCTTGCATTGTGAACAAATTATTTTCATATTTGCCTCTATTTTAACATATTTAACTAATAGATGAGATTGTTCTCTTTACAATCGTTAATTCTTGCGTAAAACCTTCCGAAGCCGTAATCTTTGATTTTATTCTTATAACGAAGTAGTTATCCGTTCCGCGTGTTACCAAATCCCCCAACTGTAATTGCGGTAATCCTCTAATCGTAATTATCTTATAATTGCCCGGCTCTTTTCTGTTTAACAATATCGAACTGGCGATTGATTTCATTGTCGCGTAACTTTGAATATAATCGTTTTCAATCGTAACCACGTGTTCGTCGTAATCCGTAACGCTTGTTGCGTCCTCCTCTCGCAAATAAAGTCCTTGCTCCAAAATCTTTTCGGCCGGCTTTCCGAATACATTCATAGCCGTTAAATATCCCGTGAGCGTCGCGTGGTTGTTTCGTATAACTAATTTCGTCGCCTTGCTAAAGTTCGTCCATTCCGTAATTTCAAAATCGCTCGTCAAATTTGTACCGCTTCCGTCCGTAGCCGTGTTCGCCGTGAAGTTACTTTGTCCGCCTCCGGCCGTCGGTTCTATGTTGCTAAAAATCGGATCTTCATAATTTATAAATAATTCGTAAGTTGCGCCGGGCGCGATCGCTTCGCTTGCCGCCGGTAATGTCCAAATTTGTTTATCGTCCGCTACTACGGCGCGCGGTGTGGCTTTGATCTCCACAACGTTGATAATCTTGTCTATGTTTTGATTTTCTTCTTTTAATATAATTGCGTCTGTAATAGTTAATACCGAAGCCGTGTGCGGCGCGTTTAGCAAATGCAATCTATTCTCAAATCTAAATATCCCGTTTTCGTCAACGTAAAACGTGGCCTGCTCGGCTTGGCAAATCTTTGCAATTATATCTCCAACCTTCTGTCCGGCCTCAAAAAAACAAAAAGGTATAGTTATAAGCCCTTGATCTAAAATGTATTGTCCGGTTGTGAGTCCGACGGTTTGTAAAAGTATGTCGATCAATTCGTCGCTTCGCTTGTCTTGGTAAAGTTGCGTTCTTTCCACCGGGTAACCCCAAAGCGCCTCCGTAAAGTCGATCGCGTGAATTGTGCAAGTGTTTTCCTTTTGGTCGATTTTCGGCGTTTCAATAATCATTCCAACAAACTGCTGTATTCTGTTTGAAATTCCGTTGTAATTGAACCCTGCGCTCGCTCTAATCGGCCTCCTGCTTTTTATGTCCCAAGTAATTTCGTTAACTCCGACTTGTTCATAAACGTAAAAACAAACGTCTTGAGTTGCTTCGCCTCCCCACGCTCCCCAACCGTAATAACTGTAATTCCCATCGTGACTTGGGCTTGAAGTGTCTAACCCAACCGAAAGACAATTTGAAGCGTTTCCGCCGGTGTATTCAATCGCAACCGCGTATATCGTACCGGCTGTTAATTCCAATCTTTGTTCGCCCGTAAAATTAAATACTTTTAATTCGCCTGAAGTTTCAAGAGTGCTAATGTCAATTGTTTCCGAAGTTGCCAATGCTGTCCCGGTCGGGCAAGCGTCCACCCCATTTGTTCCGGTTTTAGCGTAAATTTTGGCCGTAATGTTTCCTGTTGGGCTTCCGGTCTTTTTAATGTAAAAAGCAACCCGGTCTAAAACTCCTCCCAATGCTTCGAAGGTCTGTGCGTATCCCGTAACGTTCCCAGAGTAAGCGTTCCAAAACTCATTCGCATTTGCTTCTGCGTAACTGTCCGATAGTTCGTCCGTAAAATTAAGCGGCAAAAATCTATCCGAATTGTTGTCTAAAATAACGTCGCAAACCGATCTCGCAACACTAAAAACCGGCTCATCAAAATAACGGTCATATTCCATACTCATAAGGTATTCTGTTTCGTCTATGTAATCGTAATTATCGCTTTCCGGCACAACGTTGTCCTCGCCCTTAATAACGTCGCCTCCGCCGATTGTGGAGGTCCCTATCGTGAACCAATCGTGGCCTTCGTAGTTTCTTAACCAACTAACTCCCAACCCGGCGACCGGCCGCCTGATCTTGGCCTTGCTTGCGGTGTCAAATTCTTCTGTTACTGTTTGCACCTCAAACCTCCGTAAAGTTTATTTTTACGTTTCTGTAATTGTAATGGTTGGCAAAATTAAAATTCATTTCCGGCATTGAAATAATAACTCCGGCGCTAAATGTAAAATCGTCGTCGCTAATCGTCAATATTTTAGCCGTGCCGTTGTCGCGCTGATCTTCGTACTCGGCTCTAATAACCTCATAATCCTCCGCGCTAATCGGCGTATATTCGCATTCAAAAATCTTTTTTTCGCTTCCCACAAAGTCCCGGCTGAATCCTCCGTCGAGCGTCCGGTGCACAACGGCTACAACGTCGTTTTTAATAACTTTTCTTTGTGGTGTTGGTATTTGGTTTCCGTCTAAAATCCACATATTATATTCCTCCTTTTGCTCTGTCTTGCCTTGACTGTTCTTGACTAACCTTTTCTACGAAGGTAGAGAAGTCCTGTGGCGTCCCCAACATCTCTCCAATGTGGAAATGGTTCTCGGTCCTGCCTCCGCCGGCCGAGTTGATCTCCGGCGCTTTCATAGGCGCTGTGGCGGCCATTTGTAACTCCGGTCTGATCCCTCCGGTCATATCCGTAATACCGCTAAACATATCTTGGTACTGTCCAATGATCTGTGCCGTGCCGGCCTTAATATTGTCAACCAAACTCGGCGACTCTCTGTGAAACGGGTTGATCTTTTCCAATGCTTCTTTAACGCCTCCTACCTTGCCCTTAATCCATTCAAAAGCGTTTCTAAATGGTGTCGTAACCGCGTCGTAAACTCCTCCCAACGCTCCAACTAATCTACTCGGCAAGTCCCTAAACCAATCTACAATCCCGTTTACAATGTCCGGTATAATCGAATGTCCTATTAAATTATCGTAAAGATTTTTGAAAAATCCAAAAATCCCTTCTACCAAACTTTTAACCGATCCGTAAACCGCGTTATAAAGTCCCGAAAATATGCTAATTATTCCGTTCTTCATTTTCTCAACCGACGCTCTAACTAATTCCGTGTTGCCCGTAAAAAGTCCGTAAATCATTCCCCACCAACCTGAAATGAACTGCCAAAGTCCGCTAAAGAATTGAACAACGCCTGTAACGAAAGTTGCTACAAATTTTAATACGCCGGTCAAAATCCCGATCAGTATTACAAACGACGCGATCCCTGCCATAATCGATCCGACTATAACTACGCCTATAATCGTCGCAATCAACTTGAAAAGCGGCCAAAGCGCAATAAGCGCCGGCTTAAGTTGGTCATTCCATAGTGGCAATAATTGTTCTTTGAGCGTCTGTATAAGCGCTTGGAATGCGCCTTTCAATAATTCTATAATCGGTTTCATAGCATTTATATAAGGTTGTAATCTTTCCATAATTCCTTGCCAACCTCCAAAATGGTTCAATAGTAATTGAACAATCGCGCCTAATGCCGCTCCTGCCGCTATAAACGGTAGTAATGGCGCCAACGCCGCCCAAACTCCTGCGGCCGCCGCCCAAGCCGCTCCGGCCCAAGCAACAAACGCCGGTATAAGCGCTCCTACTATAATTCCAATAACGATCGGTAAATTGTTCTTCATAATTTCCGTAAAGTTCTTAATCCCTTCAATAATCTTTGGCAAGTTCTCGTCCAAAAACTTAATGAAAATCCCGAGTGCTTTTTTGGCCAAGTCAAAGATCCCAGTTTGCTTAACAAACTCCGCTCCGGCAATAGAAAGATTGTCCTTCATATTGCTCCAAAGTTGGTTAAACGTTCCGGCTTGATCTCTAAAAGCGTTCTCAAAACGTCCTCCGGCCATTCCGGCGTCATTGAACATTTTCTCCAACATTTCAAAAGTAACTCCGCCGTCTGTGATAAAGTCACTCAACGCTTCGCCCGTCTTGCCCGTTGCTTGTGAAAGCATTTCAAAAATCGGTATGCCTGCAAAGGCAAACTGTTTTACGTCCATCATAGCGGCTTTTCCTACCGCTCCAACCTGTTGTAAGTTAACGATAATTCTGTCGAGTTCCGGCTGTCCTTTTCCCATAGCCGCTAACGCCTTCCCAACGTTTAATAACATTTTTTCTGATCGTCCGGCGTCCTTTGTAACGGAAGTCAATAATTGGTTTGCTTGTACAAGTCCTGCCATTTCGAAAGGCGTTGTGGTGGCGTCCTTCTTAATCATTTGCAACGCTTCGTCTGCCTTCTCCGCTGATCCCAAAAGCGTAATAAATCCCGATCTCATAGTTTCCAAACTGGCGGCTGATTTAATTCCTGCAATCGAAATAGCGGTAAGTGCCGCGCCGGCAATCGCCAACCCGGCCGCAAATGCCTTGCTTCCGGCTTCCGCGCTTTTTAACATTCCCGTCAAGCCCTTAAACTTGCCGTCCGCTTTGTCCAGCCCACTATCAAACTTTTTGCTATCTAAATCGAGAGCATAATGTATTTTTCCTATTTCTGTTGATCCTGCTATGTCGGCCACTTTATCCTCCTAATAAACCCTTTAATTTATCTACGCCACTTTTCTTGTTGTCCGGGCGGTTGATTAAAAACCTTTCAATCGGATCTTCGCTAAAGTTCTCAAACTGTTTCATTATTCGTTCGTATTCGCCTTTTTTAGCATTTGGCAAAACAGCGATCAATGCTTGTTCCCGACGTTCGGCCGCGTCCAATTTAACGGATTGGCTGACTAAGGAATAAAATCTGATCGCGTATTCGTCCATAAGTGATTGGAATGTATAGCCCGGAAACTTTCGTAGAAAATATGTTACCAACCTAAGCAGTCGGATTTTTTTTTCCTTCTTCGTTTCCGTCGCCTGTAAGTTCTATGCCTTCCGCTTTCAACGCTTGTCCGTCCTTCGGTTGCGACATTTCAAAAACAAATTTTATTAGCGCGCCCATTTGCTCAAACGTCAAATCGACGTCTGGTTCTTTTAACGCCGGTACGATTGGGAGTAGCAATTCTGTGAGTTCGGCAAATGCCTTGCTCTTATCTTCGTCCGCCTCTGCCTTGCTCATTCTCTCAAAAATTGCCAAGAGTTTAACAATGGTTTTTAACTTCGGCGGGTAAATCTCAATTGCTTTGCCTCCCAATTGTGCGTATTCCGGTTTGGGCGCATAAACGTCAAGGTCTAACTTGATGTCGTTCATTTTGTCCTTTTATTTTTTAACTAATGCTATCAACGCCAATGTGGCCAAGTCGGTTTCCTTCGCTCTTTGTTTCGTCAATAAGCGCTTGGAATGTAACCTCTAAAACTCTTTGCTCGTCCACTTTATAATTGGTTTCTACCGCTTCAACTGCAACGGCCTTGTAAATAACCACGTCTTCGCTCAAGTCACTGGCTTCGTTGGCAATCGGGTGAAGTCTTAATAAGTGTGCTTCGTTGTCTAATTCGTAACCACAATTTCGGCCGATCTCAAGTCTGCTACCTTCCGCACCGGTTTCGTGGCTTGCACCAGGTAAAGCAACTTTCATATTGGCTAATGTCTGTTCTGCTAAAGAAAGTTTCATTTGCAAATTCTCGCCGATTAAAACCTTGTTAATCGGGCTTGACCCGTATTGGTCAACTGTAACGTCGGCAATGTCCGGCTCATAACTAAAACTAACGCCGTCTTTGGTGTGGCCCAAATCCACGCCGTTAAAAACCACTTGGCAAACCCCGATTTTTACGTTCGCAATGTTCCCTGTCATTCTTTCCTCCTAATGAGTTTAACTTATTATGTTATTTGTGTCCCTATAAATGATCCGCGCTTGTATTTTGAATATCTTCCTGCCTTCGCTGTCCCGGTCCAAATCCTCTACGTTAGCCGTTTCGCTTCTGTAAATATGGTAACCCGTAACGTCGAAATTGTTTTGTAAGTGTAACGCCTTCATAACGTCAAAAATCTTATCCCAACTTAACCGGGTTGATTTGTTTCGTCCCCATATGTCTATTGTCAAAAATCTCAAGTCATAATTCTTTTCGTTATCTCCGCCTCTGCTTATCAACATTATACCATTGTCGGTTTCGTTTGGAAAATCTCCAATAAAAATGTCCGTCCCTACTGTTCCGACGCCTTCGTTTTCTAAATAATCCGCAATTGCTTCTAAAATCATACTCTTACCCCGTTTAGATATGCCTTAATCTTTTCCTTGCCTTTGGCCGTAATCGACTTGGCCGCGTCGCCCAAGTAATGCGCTTTTTTGCCGGGCTGTGAATATTTTCTCACTTTATGCGTTCCGTCCCGGCGCATTCCTCGCTCTTGGTAAAGTGCGTAAGCAATCCAGTAACTAACAATGTATTTGAACCTTCCTAACTTCTGGACCTTGCCGCTATTTCTCAACATACCCTTATCTCTTGGAACATACATTTTACTCAACCGCTCTATGTCCACTCCCATATCTGATAAAAATAAATCTAATCTTTTCTCGGCCGTGTCCGCAAATTTTTTCGTATTGTCAATTATTCTGTAACTCACGATATCATTCCCTTTTCTCTTTGCAACAATGCTTTCAGAAAGTTGATCCGGTTGCTTCCGAGCCGGCGCGCATAAATCATTTTCTTAATCCTGTAATAACTATCCCCAAACTTGATTATATCGTCCTCTCGTAAACCCTCGTCCGGCTTGAACCACGCCATAGCGTCGCAATTGATCGTTTCCGCGTTTTGGCTTCTTACTACTTCAGCGTTTTCTCTTATCCAACCCTTGATCTCCGTCCCGTCGCCTGAATATTCAATATCGCCATATTTGCTTTTGGTTGCCGTAAACTTGTAAATTGTATGCTTCAAAAAATGGTTTATCATATCAATATCGTAGGCGCAATACTGTCTAACAACTTCTGCTCCGTCGGTCCGACGGCTTGCGCAATTGTTTTACTATATCCTTCAATCGACTCGCTAATAATGTCCTGTGGATTTTCCATAACCTTTGCCGCAATCATTGTGGCCAATGTAACAACGTTATCCGGTGCGCTTGTGGCGCTTCCAAACGATCCTGCTATTTTAATATTCTTAATTCCGCTCGGCCAATATCCGCTTTTCTTAACTATCGATTTGATCGTGTCCTCGTTGTAAGGCCAAGTTAAGTAATCATCTGTCGTATAAGCCGTAACTTCGTCGTCGTCCATATCCACATAACTAATTGCCGTAATCGCTTGGCATTCGTCAATAAATAATTCTTTCTTGTCGTTGCCGTCGTAATATCTCGTTTCGGTCGCGGCCTCAAATGTCTTTCCGGCCGTGCTGTCAATAAAGATTTTAACCGCATTGATTAAAACGTCGATTATGGCTTTTTCGTCGTCCGTTAATTCTCTTTGGAGGTATTTTTCGATCGTCGTTTGATCTGTGTACGCCATTTTTTATTCCCTTCTTTTTCGTCCTTTTTCTTTGTAATAAACGGCCTTAAAATTGCCATATTTTTTATTTTGTCTATAAACATATTTTTCCTCGCCTTCAGAACCGGCTACGTGAGCCGGTCTGTGAAGATTAGGAAACGGCGGCAGTCTTAATAACGGAAAAAGCGGAGGCAAAAATTGCGCGTCCGTCCATTCTTTGAACTGCTCTTAACGCTTTTGCGTCTTGCGCGCCCAAGTTAATGGCGTCATCTCCGGTTCCAACTGTACCTTCTTCCAACACTTTCAAGGTCATAACATTTCGGAGAACGAGAGTGTAATACTTCAGATCCCCAAAAACTATGAACGCTGTATTAAGTGCATCTGCTGAAACGGCAGTAAGAACTTCGGTCAAAACGTAAGGGTAACCCCAGATTGTGCCGTTGACGGACCCGTTTGGTCCGGGTTGCCAAATATAATTGTTGTTTTCGTCTTTGATTTTCTTGATTGTCCCTAATACCGATCGGTGGAAGTAGAATTTGCCATTTGACATTGAGTCGGTCGGCACGCCGTGAACCGCGTCAATAAGATTGTCAAAAGTCAAACTTGCGATTGATCCGCCGGTAATGGTAACGACGTTGGTACCGGAAATTTTGGTAATTCCGTATGTGGTGTCGTTAAACATTATTTCGTCTTGCTTTTTTGCAAAAGCGCGAGCGAAGTCGGTTGTCAATTCGTTCCACACGTTGACTGCTGAATCCTCGTCCAATTCGTCGGATAGAGGAGCAATACCGGCATATTTTCTTAGCGATACTTCAACCTGTTGAAAGGTCATACCGGTTAAGGTTTTGCTTGCTAATTCTGCAGTTTCGTAAACTTCAACGCCGGCGTCTTTTTTGTTAATCAATACGGACGTTCGGCTTGTTCTGCGAACATTGGCGTTTGCTAATGCTACGCCATAACCTTCTTCAAGGCGTTGTACTTCGGCAATAAACTCGGCCGGTGGTACAAGGTATCCGCCTTGTGCGTCAGTGGTTTCGTTCATTGCTTTGAATTTCGAAAGTTCTGCAAAATCATTGTCGCGCATTGCTTTTACAAAGCGGACTAATTTCATTTCTTTGGTTTCTGCGTCGTCTGAACCTTCGCCGCCTTTTAATTCGGCTTTCTTGCTGATAGTGGCTTCAATTTCGTTGACTTTTTCGTCAACTAAGGTTTTGACGGTAGCGCCCAAACCTTCGCTAACTTTGTCGGCGATAGCGGATTGAGTTTGTTCGTCAAGTTCGATTGTCTTTTCTTCATTTTCCATTTTGTTCCTTTGCTATTTTTTCTTTAACCTGATTGATAAGTAATTCTGTCGACCTATCGCTGATTTGAGCGATCTTTTTTAACTTAATCAGGTATTTAACTTTATTCGCGCCCGGTTCGGTTGCGGCGGAGGCATTGGCCTCCAACGCCGAAGCGGATTTTTTAATTAAATCAATGTTTGATTGTATTTCTTCGTCCTCTGCGCCTTTGGTTTCGTCTTTTCCTTCGTCTGCGTCCTCTTTGCCGTCTGCGCTCAAAACTTCGTCTAACGCGGCTCTGGCGGCTTCCAGTATGTTTCTGTTCTTCTTGCTCAACACTTTGCCTTGCTTAACTTCAATATCTTCCAATTCGCCGGTTTCGGTTGCTTCGATCTCTTTTTTCTCGATCTTAATTTCGCCGGTGGCAACTTTATTGTAATAATCTACATCAATTCCAAACTTCTTTGCCGTTAAAAGCGCTTGGCTGTTGGCCGGAATCGGCACTACTGAATATTCCAACATCTCCGATTTGGTCCAAATTAATTGGCCGTTCTTGCCGTCCTCCATTTCCTTTGGAATAAATCCAATCGAAAATGCGTTAATGTAACCGCCTTGAATTAAGTTATAAACCAATCTTGCGAAGTCATATACTTCAATCGCAAATTTCATTCTTGCTACGAGTTGATCTCCTACTTTTTTCAAACTGATCGTCTTTGCAATCGGTGGTTGACTATAATCGTGTCCCCATTGTACAACCGGGTTTTTCATATAATTTTTAGTGTCCAACCCACTCATAACCAAAATTTCGTTAACTCGGTCAACGTTTTCCGTCGCTACGATTGCTTCAATTTCGCCTTCGCCCAAATCTTTAACCGAAATTGCCTTGAGTTGTGGGCTAAATTTCATTTCCTTTGTATCAATAGTTAATTCGTCCATTGTCTTGCCTCCTGTTATTAAAAATACCCGATCAATAATGGCGTATTCTAAAATGCGCCTGATCGGGATCTAAATGTCCTCTACTTGGCATTATACCACATTGGCTATTTTTCGCAACTCCGCCTTGCGAAACTACGTTTATTTTATTGATCGTTTTACATCTGTGGCACTTAATCTCGCCGATAACTATAACCGGCTCTTTCATAAATAAGTAACCGCAATTTTTACAACGTATGTCCATTTTTTCCTTTAATTAAATGGGAGGACGAAAGACGCCCTCCCCAGTCGTCTGTTCGTTAGTTCGTTCCGGCGTCGGTGTAACCGCATTTGTCGGCGACGCATTTGTAATGTTCCGCGCATTCTATCAATTCTCCTCCACATTTCGGGCAATTTATTTGATCGCTTCCTTCGCAATCGTAAATCAGTTTCAACTGAATGTCTTTTGCCTCGTGGCAAATGTCGTTGATCCCCTCTTCAAGCAAGGTCGTTACGTTGGCGATCGCTACGTAAGTTCCGGCGTCTAAGAGCCCGGCCTTTTCGATCTCCTTGTTTATAAGGTCCAATGTCAAAGTCAAACCGCGTCCGATTTTGATCAGGACTTCTGCGCTTTCGTTCAGTATCTCGCGTCTGTCCATTTTGTTTGCCTCCAATGTGCTTGTCCCTGTGTTCGCAAAACTTGCAACGCAATCGGCAATTCCTGACCGTGTCCGGTCCTCCGTCCCGGCGGTATTTTATATGGTGTCCTACCGCCTTCCTTGAAGATATTGGTCGTCCGCAATCCTCGCAAAACCAACCTCCGATTTCTTGCGCTCTCTGTCGTTTCGCTTCTCTCCAACTCACAAAGAACACCCCCTCTTTTGATTGTTAAGTCAATCCGTTTCTCGACTTAACTGATGCGATGGCTAATCCGTTAATTGTTTTTATTGAACTCTTTGCTAACCCGTTTATAGATTTAATTGCTGAGGAGATGTAAGTATAAGTAATTACTACTATTCCTGCTCCACCATAGTTAGTACCAGCACCATTTTGAGATCCACCTCCCCCGTAGTTTCCACCATTAAATAATCCGCCTGCTCCACCGCCCGAACCGTGAGTAGTCCATTCTGTACCGTCTAACCCTGCTGAATTGCTACCGCCATTACCACCACCGTTCGCACCTACGCCCGCAGTTCCAGGAACAGTCGTGCCCGCACCACCTGCTGTTCCGCCGTCTGCACCACCACCTCCACCGTGATATACGCCAGAAGTGCTTCCGTTTCCGCCTGCACCGCCTGCACCGTGAGCACCTGCCGCTCCGCCACCTCCACCAGTACCTTTACCACCTATACCACCACCAGTTCCACCTGCACCGCCTGAGTACGCACCAGTTGTCGGAGTACAAGCCGCCGCCGCTCCGCCTGCCGCACCAGTTCTTAAAGTAGCAGTTACTCCACCTTTAGCGATAACATCAGCACCATAAGAGGTATCTCCACCGTCAGCGGTACTTGCTCCGCCTCCTGCACCGATAGTAACAACTACATTTGTCCCATCCGTAACGGCAGGATTAATAGCATACGCTCCGCCGCCACCTCCACCATTTCCAGGAGGAGCAGAATACTTTCCACCGCCACCGCCGCCGATGGCTTCAACTGTAAAAGCATTGCCGTCCCAAGCAAATTCTCCAGTAGTTGGCAATGAATATGTCTGTGATGAAGTTAAAATTACTGTTTTTGTTGCCATTTATTATCCTTAAATATGAGTCATATAATCAGGCGAAGGATTAAACATCAATTCGTCGGCTGTGTTTCCAAATCCTACTATCCTGATCGCGGCGTCTGTCGTCGTCGGCTGTGCAACAACAATATCTCCGGCCGTTTCGCTAATGTAAGCCGGTGCGCCTATTGTCAGCGTCGGAAATACCGCGTCCGCTCTGACTTTTCCATACAAAAGCATTTCAGTCGCGTTTCCGTCCGCTCCGGCCGCTAATACGCATATTCCTAATTTTTTGTTATACCCGTCGCTTAAATTGGCGTCCACTAATTCCCAACGGCTGTCCTCGTTATTAAAATAACAAAGATCTCCAAACGCCAATGCCGCTCCTGCCGTCCCCGCTTCCGTGATCCCGCAATATTTCCCGTCGGCGCTTAATGCGCTGTCTAATGCTAACGCCGTGTTTTCCCCAAATGTAATATCGCCTGTAAGCGTTCCGCCTGCAAAAGTCATATAAAGCGTATCGAAATATAATTTTAATTTGGCCTTGATGTTCGCCCAAGATATTTTCTTTAATAAATAAGTATCCGCGCTGTCAGATAATCCGAACTCGTCTGCGTCTACCGGCGTGTCTTTTTCTAATACGCCGTGAATTGACGCCGCTACGTCCGCGCTTGTTCCGGCTTCGCCTTGTATACCCTGAATACCCTGTATTCCCTGCTCACCTTGAATACCTTGCGCGCCCTGTGGACCCGCTTCGCCTTGAATACCTTGCGCGCCTTGTGGTCCCGTATCTCCTGTTGGTCCTTGAATACCTTGCGCTCCACTCAAATCGTTTGTATATGCGTAAATTGATCCGTTCCATAAATAAAGTTTTGAATTGTCCGCGTCGTTTGGATCTACTGTCGTAACAATCGCAAACTCTCCCGATATTATTCCCGTCGGGCTTGTATCCGCCTCTAATTCCGCAACGCTTGCGTAAATCTTTGCAATATTAAAACCCTGTCCCGTTGCACCTTGTATTCCTTGTTGGCCTTCTGGTCCTTCTGGTCCTTGCGGTCCTTGCGGTCCGGTTGATCCTTGCGGCCCGGTTGCTCCGGTTGGTCCTTGAACTCCTTGAATACCTTGCGGTCCGGTTGATCCTTGCGGTCCTTGTAATCCGGTCGCGCCCTGTGGCCCAGTTTCTCCAATTGGTCCTTGTGGCCCGGGTACTGTTGAATCTGCGCCTGCCGGTCCTTCTGGTCCAGTTAAGCCTTGCGCTCCTGCCGGTCCTGTTGGCCCTGTTGCTCCAGTTGGTCCTTCTTCTCCTAATATGCTTCCTCTAAATTCAATTCGGTCCGTATATAGCGCGGCTGTTTTATTTATTATTTCGAAAGTATTGTCATCATTGTTTACTATAAAATCGCCTACTTGCGATTCGCTCCCCATAACGTAAGTTTCCATTTCTCCGGCTTCAGCAACAAACACCCTCTGCCCGTCTGCGCCGGTTGCTCCAGTTGCACCCTGTGGACCTGTTGCTCCGGTTTCTCCTATTTCGCCCTGAATGCCTTGCGGTCCTTGAATACCCTGAACCCCCTGCGCGCCTTGTGGTCCTATTGCACCAGTTGCTCCAGTTGCGCCTGCCGGTCCTTGTGATCCTGTCGGGCCTTGCTCTCCCTGCGGGCCTTCCGGTCCCGTAATTCCTTGTGCGCCTGATAAATCGCTCTGAAAAGCGTATGCCGTCCCTGTCCAAATGTAAAGTCGTGAATTGTCCGGATCGTCCACGTCATCTGTAACAATCAACGCAAATTCTCCGGCGTCAATTCCGGTTGGTGTCGTGTCGGCTAATAGCGCCGCGACTGTGCTATAATATTTAGCAATATAGAATCCCAATCCCTCTGGGCCTTCTGGGCCTTGAACCCCCTGTGGTCCTGTCGGTCCAACTGAACCCTCCGGGCCTTGTGGTCCTGTTGCTCCTTGTATTCCTTGCTCTCCTTGCGGACCTTGTGCGCCGGTTGGTCCTTGTATTCCCGTTTCTCCCGTGTCACCTTTTTCGCCTTGTGGTCCCTGAGGTCCGGTTTCGCCGGCCGGGCCTGTTAATTGTTCAATAATATTAAAAGTAACGTTGATCGTTTCGCCTTCCGTAATAACAACGTCTATTGTTTCGTCCGATATAACTACGTTTGTATCTTCCATTTATACCGTCCTTCTCGTAATGTCCTCTTTGATTACAAGCATATCGCTAATAATCGTTAAAATACTGCCGTCGCTTTTCTTAACTTGTATATCGTAATAGTATTGTCCGGGTTCAAGCGTCGCCGCTTCTGCCGCCGTAATGTTTACTCTTGTTGTTCCCTCTGCCGCGTTCGTGTGTAAAACGACCGTCTTGCTGATCTTCGCCGCCGCGTCTAAATCTGATCTTTCTTTTTTTACTGTGAAAAATACTGTCCAATCAGTAATATCTATGGCTACGCCGACGGCGTCTTTGAAATTCAAAGTATATTGTTTGGTGTCGCCTCTAAAGATTTCTAAATTATTTGCCATTTTACTCCCTTGCTAATTTTTTAACTGGTAATATTGTGCATTGGCAATGTGGGTGTAAAGGCGGTTCTCCTACGTCCATAAAATCTACCAAATATTGCCCGTTGCCTTCTTTGCCTTGTACCGCGTCGCCAAGTGAAGCAAAGTTAGTCGTTAGTGATATCGTCTTGCCGTTCATCGTTTGGCAAAAGTCGCAAGCGTCCGGATCTGCGAACCACTCCTTGCCTTCAATCCACCCAGTTTGTTTGTATGCTTCTACTGCGGCCGTGTTACTTGCGTATGCCGTTTCGGTTCTCGCAATTCGTTCGGCGTTCTTGCCTTTTTGCGTATCGTAAACTTTTTCAATTCGTTTTTTCAGATCTCTGATATTTTCTCCGGCGTTGACGCCTTCCGTAAGTGTCGCAACCAAATCGCTTTTAACATTTGTTAAATATTCCGGCACAAATTTATCCGTCCGGGCGGCAACATATTCTTTGATCTTCTCTGTGATTACAAAATCGCCTTCCTGTCCGAGTAGGTCAAATGCGCTTTGTCCCTGCTCCTTCATAAGTTCCAAAAGTAAAGGTGTCATTTTTTCTGTGAACGCTTTTTGTTCGGCCGCGTCATCAAACAACCAATCTTCAAATGCTTTCTTTTTCTGTCCGTTGATCCTTGCTAAAATCCCTTTCATTTGATCGTTGAGTAATTTGCGCATAAGGTAATACATATTTTTCTGCCATCGTTCTTGCCTCTTATAAACTTCAATTCTAAACATTTCTTTTTGCTCGGCTTCGATCTTAAATTCCTTTGTTTTAATTTTCAAAACTACGTGCTTTGCTTGCGCCTGCTGTTCTGGTTCTTCTCCAATCGGCACTAAATTGATCGGCTTGTAAATAACGCCGCCGCCGTCCATTTCGTCTAACCCTTCGGCGCTTCGTATATCGTTTGTAGTCAACCAAACATCGATCCCTGCCTTGTAATATTCAATTTTCTCGGCCTGATCTTCCGGCACCGGGCTTTCATATCCAATTTGGTATCCGTCGCCGTATCGTTCAATCAATTCATTGTTTAGCGTGTCCACAATTCTATACATTTCTGGATCAATAATTTCTTTCATAAATACATAATGAGCCGTCTTTGCGCTTGCCAAGTTAACGTCCTCAAATATTCCTAAAATTGGCTTGCTAACTCTAAACATAGTCATAATATCGTCGCGTGTAAGGTTCTTGAGTTCTTTTAGTGCTATGTCCCCAAGTCCCATTCCCACTTGCGTAAATGTGGCTTTTT
>Ga0209318_1000658_pt1 | contig 31034 bp, 82 predicted proteins | sample RifGroE1_FD_183999 | JGI IMG/M metagenome (GOLD analysis project Ga0209318, IMG submission 183999) | Groundwater microbial communities from Rifle, Colorado, USA - Groundwater E1 (SPAdes) (version 2) | ecosystem: Environmental > Aquatic > Deep subsurface > Groundwater | place: Rifle, Colorado... | reverse complement strand
ATCTCCTTTTTTATATTATTTTTTTATTATTATAATCTGTCTTATACTTTGCCTTATGTATCTACATAAGTTTCAATCCCATTCTTATTGTTTACATTATACATTTATTTTTATATTCTGTCAACTACAATTTCTAAATTTATTCAATAATCTTCCCACAATCTTTACATTTCTTTATAATCTTATCTTCATCTCCTGGATTCCAAGGCATATATTCATCATCTATATAAATATAAGTATTTTTATGTGTACATAATTCTTTCATTGCTTCTAATAATTCATTGTTTTTCTCATGTAATTTTTTAACTTCTTTTATATTGTCTCTATGTAACATTCTAAGAAATTCCAATAATTTTTCATTATCTACTTTTGATTCTTGCTCCCAACAAGTTTTACATATTTCCTCTCTGTTAGTATATTTACTACAATTAATATTATCTAATCCAAAATAACTAGGACAATATTTATAAATATCAAAATCTGGTACAAACTTTAAATATTTTTTTATTATATCAAATCTTCTCATGTATTTTTATCCTCCTAATTTTTAACTCTCAAATCCAATATACAATTCATCAATACTCACTCTATCATCTTTCGTCCACCATTCAACACTACTACTATGACCATTTTCTTCACTTTCTTCTTCCGTTTCTGGTCTTACAAAATAAGTAAAATTAATACTTCTATTTAGATAATCATCACAATTAACTATCTCCTCTACTGCTTCAAGAATATCTTTTAATTTTACAAACCCACCTTCTTCATTACCTTCATCAAAAAATAAATCTTCAAACATCCTTTTATTCAAATAAGGTTCACAATCATTTTCTACCATTTTGCTTGTGGTATATAAATCATATTCTTTATGTAATATTTCACTTAGTATTTGAAGTGCTTGTTTTCTATTTAATTTTTCTAGTATTTCTACTATTTGATCATATTCATTATTCATGATTTTATTAATCCCCTGAATATTTACCAAATATCTCTCTCCTTTTCTCTTTTGCAAATTCACAGGCTTCTTTAAATTGATCACTAGGAAATATCCACTTATATCGTTTATAATTTTTACAAATTTGTACCCAATATTCATCTAATTTTTCTATAAAATTTACATTTCTAACTCCAATTTTATTATTTGAATTTGCTTTTTGTCTATCTGCTGAATTTTCAGGATTTGTTGTTATCTCTAAATTATATTTCCTATTATTAAATGGATTATGATCTTTATGATGAACTTTCTCCGAGTGTTTTGTTACATTCATTAAAAATCTATGTAAATATAATGTTTTTTGTTTATATTCACCTGTATCTGTATAATAACTTATCCCCGTTATTATATAATAATCTTTTATTTTATTACTCCATTGTAAATGCCAAGGTCTATTTAATTCTTTAAGTCTGTCTAAATCTTCTAAATCGACTAATACCTTATACAAATTTCCCTTACTATAAATATGTATTTCTACTGTATTACCTACAATAGTATAATCATTAAATGGTTTAGTTTGCCCTTTTGCTATTTTAATTTCTCCTCTCATTTATTATATTGTTATTCTAAATACTCCCTACATCATACCTATAATTCAATACCCTCGCTTGCCCATAATGACCATCCAATTTATTTGCATTATCAGGAAATTTCAACCTCAATATTACTTGTCTACCTGTACTTTTACTCATTCTTACTGCTTGTTCCATATTTTCCCATGCTCTTACTGGAGGCATGATATATCCAGTTTTCTTATATTTATCTAATTTTTTATAACTACAGACATGAAAAACTATCATATTATTTTCAACTCCTTTTATTCTAATTCACTCTCATCAATATCTACAATTCTCCAAATATCACCTTTACAAAATCCAACATATTTTTCATCTAAATCAGCATAAGTATAATAAATTTGAAATGATATACCAGTAAAGATTAATTTATTACCATCTTGATCTTTGATAATAGTACCTTTTGATAAATTATTTTCTTCCACCATATTCCATAATTCAGAATTATTAAACTTATTCTTGGTTAGTTTTCTCTTAAAATTTATACGCATAATAAATTTCTCCTCTAATATTTATATTTTTCTAATATTTTACGATATTCATTCTTACAATCATGCTCTCTCTTATTTAAAATGGCAATTAATTTAAAATATATACTTCTTTTAAATAAAAGTATTTTTAATTTTAGTTGATCCTTTTTACTAATTTTCATAATTTATAATCCCTCACTTTATCAATTCAGGAATTGATTTTATACTTTTTTCTAATTCTTTAATTCTCTTTTCTTCATCCTTAATAATCCATTTTGCCATTTCTACTAATTCTTTTCTATACTTAATATCATTAATCTCATTCGCATATCCAAATGTGGTCATTGTATTTCTACCTACTAAATATAATCTGTAATCATCTGCATGATGTGATTGAGCAACTTCTACTAAATTTCCATGATATCCAATACCATGAGTAGTAATAAACTTTCTACTTGAATTTCTATTGTGTTTATCAATCCCATACATACCTAATTTAATTGCTTCAATAAACTGTTTTGGATATTCCTCAATTTGGTCAAATCCATCATTAAGAAATGTTACTGTTGTCATGTATCCCATTATTTATTTTCCTCCTTTTAATAATATTTTACAATTATTTAATTCATGTAAATATATATTATATTTTTTAATATTAACTATTTTCTTATATTTTTCTTTTTCCATCATAAATTTATAGTAATCAATTTTATCATAAATTTCTTGTTTTAATAAAGATGATTTTATATTTATCATAATTACATCTCCTTCAAATTAAAATCAAAATGAAACCAGAATTCTAAGCAAAAATACCAGACTTTAAATCATCAAGAAACCTGTCAACAAATTGATAATAACCCTTATACATAATTTCGCCATAATCATTTGTAATAGTTACTAAGTCACCTTTTCCCTTTTCAAAATCAATAATACAACAATTAGTTCCATTATAATAATATGGGAAGTTTTCTTCAGTAGATTCCATAATTTTATTCTCCTTTAACTAAATAATTTAATATTAATAAAAATCTTGTACATTCCCTCTAATAATATTTTCATTTTTACACGATGGACAACATACTACATCACTGCTAGACTTAACTGCGAAATCTGTATCACATTTCTTACAATAATATATCGCATATTCTAATCCCATTAAACCACCATTAAATTTAATTGATTCTTCTTTAAAATCTAAATCAACATATTTTTCTTTATCATATTCTTTATTCAATAAACCTTTTTGTTCTAATGTTTTGAAGAAATCTTTACCTGATATATTTTCTAATTCTTCAAAACATTTGTCTAATGTTTCATGTATGTTAGATGATATTACTAATTCATCAAATTCTTTATCTGTTAAATTACCTAATTTTTCTATTACTTCTACAGTGTATTTATTGATATTCATATTTATATTTACCCTTTAATTATTTATTTTTATTTTCTATTTTTACACTAAAAGAAAATATACTCAATATTCCACTTAATACTACAAAAGTCCAAAATCCATTGATACAAAATCCAGGTAGATATTTATCAAGTAACCACAGTTTAATAGGCGTTAAAACTATTGCTACGAAAAACAATATTATAGTTGTTAAACACCCTATACCAATTGGTATTGTTAATACAGATGCAAGCATTAAATATCTGAATAAATAACTAATTCCAAACATCAACAATGCAGAAATTATTAATGTTTTAGTATTTACAAAATCTTAACCGAAAACCGCTATCCCTTTAGGATAGTAGATGAAGGCTCATTACTACCCTAATAAATATCTGATTAAACATAAACAAATCCCTTACAAAACTTATATGGAACTAATAATTCAACTTTAGGTACTTTTTTAATACCATTTAATGCAATGTATTTTCCACCATTTTGAGTTCCTCTTACACTATAAACTTTCCCTTCATACTTTACCAAATCATTTGGTTGATAAAAATATCTCTTAGTTCTTATTCTTCTTTGTCCTTTAGATAATTTAATTCCTCTATATTGACGAAGATTTTCAGAATTTAGATTCTTATTTCTTGTTCTTCTTCCATTATTTAAATCTCCACCACTTACTTTTTCACCAGTTCTTATATCAATATATTTAGCATCATAAAATTTCTCTAAACTTCTATTATTTCTTCTTGATTGCTTAACACTTTTAATATTAGTATCTCTTAATTGAACAGTACCTTTTGCTATAGAAAATGCATCATTATAATGTGATTTCTCAAGTTTTTGTCTTATTCTATGATTCTTAGTTATATAACCATATGTTATATTGATATCCTCATATAATTCTTTTAATTGATTGACTAAATACCATCTAATCATACTCATAAAAGTAGCATCTTTAAAACCCTCTGACCTTCTTTCCTTCCATGCACCAATCATATAAAAACTTTCCTTGTTTATGATTTGGTGATGTATGACACTTATTACATAAAGTTATTAAATTACTAGGATTATCTGTGCCGCCTAAATGTTTAAATTTAATATGATGCACTTCTAATATTTGATCTTTGTCTTTGTTGGTACAATTAGGATTTTGGCATTTATGATTATCTCTGTGTAAGACATATTCTCTTACATTCCAAAATCCCATCATATCGCCTTGTTGATATTCTTTACCACTAATAGTATCATTTTTCATCTTTTGAATATCAAAATTTGCTACTTCAATAATTGTTTTTGATATAGGTAGTATTTTGTATAAACTATCAATAAAACTAATATGAGAATTTAATTTATGTTGCAAGCTAGGAGCAAGCCATCCTTTAGGTTTTGATTTAGTTCTATTATTCCATCTAGCCTTTCTATATCTTAATCTTGAACGCCTTATTTTTCTATATCTTGCCTTATCTAATAATCTTTCTTTCATTCCTTGGAGAAGTTTAACTTCACCAGAAATTAATTCTTTCTTTTCAGTTATTGCTGAAAAACCAATATTATTATATCCACTATCAATTCCTAATGTAATAGGTTGAGTATATTCTGTTTCAGTCTTATAATTTAATTTAATAGTGAAAGGTTTTAATTCTATTACCTTTGCTTTCTTTTCTTTTAACAATATTCTAGCTTTAGCATTTGATGTAGGCATTAAAGCTTTATTATCAACACTAATTACATATGCCATAAAAAGTTGCTCCTTTTAATTTTAACTCTTAATATATTGCTATATTAAGGTAAGTTCTCTTCGCTAATGATTAATAAGGTTTTAAATCTTTAATACACTTCTCCTACCATCAGAGATGTTTAATATTAAAGCTTAGAGCTACAGACTAGAGAAGTATCAGTAGGTAACTATATATTCTTATTAATCGTAGTCAGTTAAGACTTAAGCTATTCAACCAGCTTGTAGGAAACTACAAGCCACTACCCTTTAGGGTAGTTGGCTATTGACAATTGATATGTATTCATTGAAATATTCATTGCCTACCCAAAACACTAATCCGGTTAATAATAAGTTAAATAAATTAAATAATTTTCTCATGATTTTATTCTCCTTTTAGTTTACTTCTTCTCCACCCTCTGTTTAAGCACCTTCCATTCGTTTCTAGGATACCAATATTTACTATAATAAATATCAAACATTGACAATAAAAACATTATACACATAAATATTACACTCGCATCTATCATATATTTTACATCATAATCAACACTAATTACTTTGAAGTATTGATTTAAATATCCTAATAACATACTGAGCAACATACATATTAAAATTTGTTTCCATCTCATAATAATCAATCCCTTTTATTTAAATAATCACGTTTTAATTGCCATAAATACTCTTTTGATTCTTTTTCATTAAAACCTATTGTAGTTAAATACTTCATTATTTCTTTTTCAGAATACTTTTTATTGTTCATATAATAATATCTACTATCATAATAATCTTTCATATAACAACATCCTCTCCTTATGTATTACTAAAAACACCTTAATCCTAAAACTGCCAATCCAATAAACATTATCAATGTTAATGCCCAAGGCCAAACTTTTGATATCACATTAAATATCTTTTCACGAAATTTAGTTAGTTTGATTGATTTAGATGATAAATTGATTGGTTTGAAATATAATTTATTGTCTATGGTTATACGCATATTTATCATTCTCCTTTTATTTTAATATAAAATTACTCTTTATTCAAATATTGGAATTTATAAACCCTTATATTACAACACTTTGTGGGTTCTCAATTTTTTCAATTTCCTTACTTTCACTTAAATATTGCTCAAATAATTCCTGTGCATATTGTTTACCATGTTTATCTGCTAATACTCTAATTTTTGCTTCAAAAGATTTAATTAATGTTTCCTTGTACGCTTTTCTCAATATATTTTTATCTGTTTTTTGTTAAAGATTCCAAAACATTTTCAGGTGTAATATCTTTGATAATTTCAAAAAATACTTTGTTCCCAACATCATTAACAATATTATTATAATCACTAAGCATATTTTTAAATCTGCCAAAATTTTTAATTTCCCATTTTCTACTCCAATTATCTTGTTCTAATCCTAATTCTTTAAAAACAATACTTTCTCCAGATTTATTTAATTGACTTTTCATTATACTTCTAATATTTTCTTCAGTGAACTTCTTTCCTATGTAACTCTTCAATTCTTCATTAGCAATTTTCCTTACTGTTGCAATAGAAATTTCTTTGTTATTAGACATGGTTTGTAGTCTCCTTTTATATTATTATTTATTTTACGCACACATTATACAATCATTTTTTATTTTTCTAATCATATAAAAACCTACAAAATTTTCATATCTACCTCTATTACACATCTCAGGATTATATATAATATTCCCATTATCATCATAATTCCTTACTTCCATATTTCCAGGTTTATGACTCCAAGTTCCATCAATATTTTGTCTATACCAGTGATAATCTCCTCCACCATAACAATAAGCAACTTTCCAACAATTTTCACTTTCTATGTATTCATTATAAGTAGTTTCTATTATTTCAAATCCTATATCTTGTAAATCTTTTTTAACTAATTCAATAAATTTATCAAATTTGCCAATATAATAATAATTTACACCTTCTTTATCTCTGCCTCCTAATTTTCCAGGTTGACAATGATCATAATCTTCATATTTCCATCGTGTATATGGATTAATCGGTTGATTTATAGCATAAGTATAACAATTATTATATTCTTGTGGGATATAATTTTTATTATCAATTTGCAATCCATTAAATTTATTAGAATTGCTATTTGAATTCATTATCATTTTTATACATCTCCCATTTTAATAATAATTTAATATTATATTTACACTTTGTTAACCACTAACCATTCAGGAAATTCCCTTCTCTTATATTTAAGTAGATGTTGTTTATCACCTATATAATAATCTCTATATGCTTTCACAGCACATTTATTTTTATATTTGTCTGGCATTGCTAAAGCAAAACTTGTCATTCCGATATCAGGCAGATTAGGTTCAACATATCCATCAATAAATTTATAATAAGAAGCATGAATTTTATCTTTAGGATGACTGTATCTATATAACCACTCTTTATGTAATTCTTCTAATAATCTCATTAACCATTCAAAATTTTGCTTAGATTTTCTTGCCCATATAGTACAAGGGTGATTCTCATGTGTGGGCTTTATAGTATGTGTCTCACACTTAGGATACAATTTATAGAATAATTCTTGATCTTTTGCTTGAACAGTATTGCCTGTTGTTAGATAAATATTAGTTGACAAAATTTGACAATATTCATTTACCATTTTTATAACATGAGAATTACAATGATATTCAGCATTTTTCTTATGATTATAATCAAGTACAAATATATTCATTCATAATCACCTCCCGATTCATTAATCATATAATATACCATCCCAACTTACTTGTCAACATTTATTTTTATATTCTGTTGATTATTTATAACATTATTAATTTCGCTTCTTGCTTTAATAACATCCCTAGAATATCTACTAATATAAGTTCCGTTCCTACTAGCATAATTCTTAGCCCCTGTAATGCCTCTATTGTAAGATGTGAATAATTTATGCCCTTCTAATCCTTTACCCTTCAAATAACTCATCCAATATAATCCTCCGCTTATATTAAATTCAGGATTTAATCTACTCCAAGAATCAAATTTTCTACCTTCTGCTTTTAATAACTTTACTATATCTTGTTTTGTAACATCATTAATTTGAAATATTCCTACATCTTTAGTACCATTAGTATTATAATGAATTAAATTAAAATCGTATGTACCACCTGTTTCCTTTGAAATAATAGGAATTGCTTCATCAAATATTAAAACACCTCTATTCTCAGCTTCATTAACAAAATACTTAGATATTTCTAAATCCCAACCTGTAATTTTTGCTACCTTCTGACAATTAGAAATTACAGGTTCAATTTCAATTTGTTGTTTCTGTATAAATTTATTTTCAATTAATTGCTTATGTTGATTAGTAATCCCTTGACTATAAGATAACTCACTTGAAAACAAAAACAATAAAATAAATGTTGCTACAATTATATTCTTCTTCATATCCATATTCCTTTCTACTTAATTTATTACGATTGCTTAAATACTTCACTCACTTCTTCATCAAATAAATTTTCTTCTATTGCATAATTGTATTCATTTAATTTTATTTCCATTTTGTTTATATTATCACTTAATGTTTTTACATTGCTTAATAATATTTGTTCACATGCCATAGCAAGTTTCCCTGCTAATTTTAATAATTCTTTTTCTGTGTACATGTTTTTAATCTGCTCCTTTATAATAATATATTATATCTCTTAATTCTAAACCATCCATGCACGATCTGCTTTTATTCTACTAATATTGTTTAGATAAGCTAGTTTATTAGCTTTTCTCGCTTCATCACTTTCAATCTTACAATTAAGTCTGTCTTGTAATGTATATACTTTTTCATGTAATTTTTCATTTTCATTACATAAAAAATTAATAACACCTTCTAATTCAAAAAATCTTTCATGAATATCTCTTTCCGTCATATCAGGAATTTCCCACTTTGTAAAATTATCAGAAAACATAGAGGATTTTGATATTTCTGAGAATGTTATTTTTTCTTTAAATTCTTTATATGATTTTGGCATTTCTGTTTTTAATATTTTAATATATCGTATTTTAATCATATCATAAAACTGTTCATTTTGAACATATGTAACAATCCCAAAAATTACTTCTTCTGATGTAATTTTACCTAAATAATTATTCTTCATATATTTTTCATTACTAATAACATAATTTCCAACTTTAAGTCTACTCATATTTAATTTGCTCCTTTATTTGATTTTTTAATATTTATTAATCACACAATGTAATATATTAATTATATTTCTCAATTCTTTCCTAAAAACATAACTATTTTCTGTTTCATCCTTATCCAAAAAGAAAAATTCTTCAGTATAAATATTAAGATATTCCAATGCTTTCTTAGCAGAAAATAAATCATACGCCTTTGCTTCATCATTATTATAATGTTTCAGATTATTTTCAAATCTAGTATTAAAATAATTAATACAAAATTCAATTGCTATAATATTCGTTACAATATTATCTTCTTCATCTTTTTCACATTCTTTAAGATATTCGTTTAAATAATTTCTTTGTAATTTTAATTCTTTAATAATTAGATTGTAGTAGTTCATGGTTTTATTCTCCTTTACTTATACTTTTCATACTTTTTCATATTAATCCTTCTATTTTATCACTTTGATTATACCAATATTCATATTGAGATAAAGAAAACATAATATAAATAATTGCTTTCCCTAAACCTTGCTTCATACCATTAAAATCAGCACTTACCTCAACACTACCTATCAATGAAGCACCTATTAATTCATTTTCACAATCATAAATATATTTAGTTTTAATAACTGATAAATCATTACCAAAAATAACATCAACTATAAATTCTAATTCTTGTAAATTCTTTCTACCTTTATAATATTGATATTCCCATTCTTCATTTTTAGATTTCCATTTATAAGTATTATGAAAATATTTTGAAATACTTTCTTTTTTATCATCGAATTCAGAAGCAAACATATTTATCACTCCATTATATTTATTAAATTGATAGAAAAAGTTTATTTGGTGTTAAATTCATATTTAGGCATTATTTGAATTGTATCATGATGTGTACAATGAGTATATAAAACAATATCTATTCTTCTGGCCTCATTATATCTTCGTGATAATAAAATTTTAATTATATTAGAAAATTCTTTTTCCGACATTTTATCTACATCAATATTCATAATATTCATTTAATATTTACTCCTTTATTTATATATTACTTCCCTTGGTTCACAACCATCAACATCACATTCAGTACAATCATTTTCACAAAAATTACAAGAACAATCTATACAACGAATATTACCATCTTCTGGACATTCTTTATCTACTTTAATTTTTACATTATTTTTAATTGACATTTCTCTACAATGATTACAATCTACAATATAATCACCATCAACACATTCTAAACCATAATAATCTTCTAGTCCAAAATATGAAGGACATAATTTTTCTGTTTTTAATTTAATTAATATTTCTTCTAATTTCATAATCATTCCTTCTCCCAATCAGATTTTTTAATTCTTTCTTTCCCTTCACCATACCATTCCATCACTAAATTAGCCAATTCAATAATTGCTTTCTCAAATGTATCTTCACCACAATCTAATTCAATATCATGCCATCTACATTCTTTATCATACTTACCACATTCTAACCATACTTGTGATTTTGTATTTTTAGTTTCATCGTTATCTATATTATTTGTTTCTGGATTAACTTTTACTACATCAATATCCAAACATTGTTGAAAACGACTTTCATTATAAGTATCATTGAATAATTTAGATTTAATTTCTTCTTGGAATAATGGATGACTATAAAGCCAATAATATGCAGTGTAGAAGTCTGTAAACATAATTTTATTCCTCCTTAACTAATGATTTAGCATAAGAAATAGATTCAACAACATTACCTGCTCTTTGTCCTGATAATACCTTTTCAAATTGCTCAATAACCCATCTAAGAGCATCTTTTAATTCTTTATTTTCTTCTTCAAGTATGTTTAAATTATTCATAAATTATCTCCTTTCAATATAAAATGAAAATTTTAAACAAACCATGAATCAACATCAACTTCTATTATTTTTTTATCTAAAATAAATTTGAATCCAAATTTAAATTCATCCACAATATAAAATACATCTTCGTTTTCATCTATGAAATAAGCATCTTTACAATTTTGATATGAACTATGATAATATGTATAATTTCCATTATATTCACCAATGTTATCCATAACATACATTTTTTTACCATTATATTGTTTCATATCATTTAATTTTATTTTCATAACAAATCCTCCATTTGGTTTATAATTTTTGTGGTAGAATTTCAAACTCTACTCCATGCTCTTTGAAACACTCCAAACAACCCTCAACACAATCATTATTGTTTTTCTTATTTAAATCACAACACCAAGAATAACCTATCTCTTTATAATCCCATTCTCCACAAGTTATTTTAATTTGATAAGGATATTTTTGAATAAGATTTTCACAATCTAGATGACTTACTCCTTCTCTTTCTTCGTAATTACATTTACGAGTAATATCTAAATAATCGCATTTTTTATCTTGTAGTTTACACCATGTTTTGTACATTAAAAATAACCTCCCACTCAAAACCAAATCAAAGTTTTGTGTTATTGTGTTATAAACATTTCTTGTATACTCATATAATCACCATCACAATAGCATATTGTTAATCCTTTACTTTTTAAATCAATTTCTACTTGCAATAATCCTTGATTAATAAATTCATGCATATCTTGTTCTTTAACAGGACAATTGTTAACATCTTTAAAATTAAGACTTATAAAGTCGCCATAACATTTACACTGTTTTAAATTAGTATTACCTTTGAAAAGTTTTCTTACTTCTTTTACTATTAAATTTAATTCCTTCATTATTAATTTCCTCCTAATTATAATAAAATTTCTTTTAATTCTTCAACAGTTTTAGTAGAAAAGATTGATAATATTTTAAATTGCCATTCTTTATTAGGTTTCTCAGGTATAAAATACCACAATGTTTCATGTACTTCATTCCACCACATATTTATTAATTCTGGTGCTGCACATGAAACACTACTTAGGTTATCTTTTAAATTATTTGTAAATTCCTGTTCCGTAATAGGTATTTCATTAATCATTTCTTGAATTACATTTGATAAATTTCTCATAATATTATTTTCCTCCAAATATTTATTCTAATTCCAATTCTTTATTTCTCTTGCTACATTCTGCTTCCGCTTCTTCTACTGTTTTAAATAAATCATTCTCATCCCATAGACTGCCAGAATATGATTTACTATATTTTCTACCTAGTAAATATCTAATCTTTGTTTCTTCTTTAGTTATATCTATATCAATTTTAGTAACATTATTATAACCAGACATAACTTCTTCATCATTTGCAATATTCCATTCTTTTGTTTTATATTCGGTATTGCCACATTGACCATAGCAATCAGGACATTCAAATTTTTTATCTTTAATTGTAATTTCTCCTATACCATCACATGTTAAACAAGGAATAAATACTTCTTTACTATAATGTGATATTCCTACAACTTTTTCACCTAAGTTAAATTTTGTTTTGATTTCCATGATAAATTCCTCCTAATTTAAATTATGCTAATACTTTTTAATTCATTTTCAAAGAATTGGAGCAATTCACCATTCTCTAAGTTTTTAATTTTAATAGTTTGCGGATAATCTGCTCCAATCCATTTTACAATACCTTTAATATTTTTATCTTTTAATTTTACTGAATCATTAATTTTCATTAAAATTACCCCTTACTTAATATCAAATATCCGATTTGTGATCTTATTTTTCTCCAATTTCTTTTTTAACTTTATCAAGATTTAATCCGCAATGTGGACACCATTCATATTCATATGCATGTTTCCACTCTGGTAATATTTCTGTTCTACATTCTGGACAAATCTTATATATTTGTTTATCAACTGTTAAAAATTGTCCAAATGGAATTTTACTCATTTTATATACTCTCCTCCTTAATAATTCAAAATTTATTCAGACATTTCTAATTCCATTTCAATATCTTCAAGTAAGCAATAACCATCACAATCAACATCATCATAGAACACTGTTTCAGATAATAAATTAAGTACATAACTAGAATCATTTTGTTTCCTTAATAAATCCCTACAAGCCTTTAATAATGTAATTTTTCTATCTTCCATATTTTTCACTCCTTATAATTTATTAAAACTTATACTCACTAGCACATTTATTACAAACTTTTAAATTTTCTTCTTCTACGTCACAATCACATACAATACATTTTTGATTATTTTCTTCTTCAGTTTCTAATCCTATTATTTCCCTGAATTCCCTTACTGATATTTCGCCCATTTGACATCTAATAAAATCTACAAAATAATCACTATGCCATTGAAAATCATTTAATACATTAAGATGTTTACGAATATCCTCAACTGTATTTTGACTATTAATATGACGTTTGCTCTCCTCAATACATTCTTCACAGATTAAACCTAATGATTGATACATTTTATCAATTATAAACATTAATTGTTTCTTATTACATTTATTTAATGCTATTTCCATGCTCATATGCATAATAATATCCTCCTTTAATCATTACCTACAAGTAATTAGGATGCATCTACAATTGAAATCCATCTCTTTACCATCTAACCATCGAATCAATTCAGATAATTCTTTTTCTTTATTATTAGTATAAATAATAAAATAATCATAATATTTTTCTGAATCTTTCCAATCTATAAACTCTTGCAAATATCCTTGAAATTGTTCTAAAGTTGTCACTTTACTATTTACATAATAATTATTAAATGATAATACTGTATCATAATATACATAGCAATATGAATTTGTAGATTTTAAAATACTTTCTACTGTAACTGATTTGAGTTTGCTACCTTTTAATATTTGCATATTATATCTCCTCATATTCAATTAAAATTTTAACACTTTCACCTTTACCAACAACTCTTGAATAATAATATAATATACCATTTTTAATATTCCAATCATGAATATAATCTTCTAAAAATACACCTTCATGATTTTTTAAAACTAAATCTTCTAATGCTTCAATTGGTTCTCCTGTCTGTGGATTAATTTTACACGAATTCCACATTATTTCTTCATCATATAAAGTCCATATTCTGTTAATTTTAATTTTGTTTAAGTCTATGTGTGAGGATAAATCTATTTGGTATCCTGCTATGATAGGGATTATTTTTCTCATGTTGATTGCTCCTCCCTAATATCTTTTATTACTTCCTTTGTCAATACATTTAACAGCTATTAAATTCATTACTTCATAAAGATGTTCATCTATAGCAATAGATAATTCCTCTAATTCTTCAAGGTTTATTTTATTACTAATACTATCAATTATATTACCTAATTCTTCAAAATATCTTTGTCCTTCCTCGGTATATTTATCTTTTCTCAATATATCCCATACTTTATTTTCCATCATTAATGACCTCCTTTTATGATTTATATAATAAATAATTTTCTTTATTATTAACATTGTCAAAACTATTAACTTCTATAATAACTTTTTTACTTTCCAATTCTTTAATACGTTCATTTATCTCATTGATATTTAATCCTTTAATATAATTTAAATATTCAGTTTTTACTAATATTGAGTTATAACCACTTTCAAATCCTTCTTTAACTCTCCACAACAAATTATAAAATACATAAGCATTTCTATTTATTATGGCATTTTCAATTGGTATTAATCCTTTTAATTTTTCTTGAATATAATTATATAATTTTCTATTTTCAAATATGTCTTCATCTTCCCAATATTCATTTCTTACAAAATTAGGACTATCAACATTTGTTACTATATTAACATCAAAGTGGTAAGGATAATCTTTATCATGTTCATGACAAGTATTGCAATAATGACTTGATAAATTTAAATCATTTATTCCCCATTGAATATATAATTCTTTATATATTTCATCAATTATATATTCTGGAATTTGAATTTTTGTACTTGTTTCCACATTATAACCATAATTTTTACCAGCATAATCTACAAACCATTTAATAAAACCATTAAGATATTCTTGTTGTGTTTGCATGATTATCATGTCTCCTTTTCTAACAATTCTTTAACTTTATTAATTTCTTCCTCAGTATGAATAGTGCCACCTGCATTATGCTCAATGTACCATTGTAATACATCTTTCCTAGTTGGCAAATCATTAATATTTATTCTCATGTCATGCTTCATTCTTAAACTATCTTCAAATTCATTGTAATAATACCCAAATACTTTAATTTCATTATTAATAAACCGCTTAATAGCAGTATATCTTTGCAAACCATCAACACAAACAAAATCTTCATATGGTCTATAATTATATCTCATCCAGTTTGGATTATTAAGATATATCACTCTTGCGCTCTTCGCTCCACCTCTAAGAACGGATTCTATAAATGATATTTGTTGTTGTTCCGTCCAACAATGACCACGTTGAAAATCTGAATTTATTTCTAGTTTTACATTAGTGTCAATCCCATTACTCCATTCCTCAATTGCTTTTACTAATTTTTCAAAACTATAATTACACTCCCAAGAGCCTGTATCAATATATTGTGGTATATCTGAAAATTTCATATGTAAAACACTCCTTTCTAATCGTTATAAAACTAGTTAATCATATTATTCTTTACTTTGCTCCTTTAAAACTTTAACGGCAAATTCTAATGCTTCGATAAATGTTTCTAATTCTGCATCTCCACCTAATTCAATAGTAACTTCTGTACATCCATAATTATCTTTTACAACATTTACTTCAATATCTGTTGAACCTAAGTCTTTAAGTCTTAAATAAGTTCTTCCACCATGACCAGTATCCCCACCTTGAAAACCTGTTGTACCTGCTTCTATTTCGAGAATATTACAATGTGTGATTTCTCTTTTCCATGTTTCTACTCCAATACCATTAACCTCTTTTTCATCTCTTTTAATTTCATATAACATTATTAAATATCTCCTTATTTTAAATTTAACTTGCTCTCCTATCACTCCCAAACAAATTCCTCATGCACAGCAAAACCTTCTTCTGTAAATATTCTATCAGAAGGGAAGTATTCTGTAAATATAATACTTATGCTATCTGATAATTCATTTGGCAATATTCCAAACATAGCATTGGTATTTCTCTGACCACTTCTCTCACCTACAAAATAGATAAATTTACTACCTTTTTTATATTTATATTCACCTTTAATATCTTTTTGTAATGTGATAATAGATACTGGTTCTGCCATAGTGTATTCGAAGTGATTCTTGCCTAATTTTTTAATAATAAGAATTAATTCATCTATATTACCATTAATTGTTACGTATGATTCTTGATAACCCATAATTTTATTCCTCCTTATTATTCATTTTCAATAATAGTTACTTCGTCTAAATCATCTTTTTTATAAAACATTTCATCAAACAATTGTTTATTCTTATTTAAATCTTCCTTCAATAATTCAACCATAGATGGTATAACAAATTTATTGATAAACTGCATTCTGGAAATATTCATAACTTTAAAAACTTCTTGCTCATCTAATTTAACAGATTCTTTTTCATAATTATCTTTTTCTATTTTAAAAGATAATTCTACTTTTTTAACATTTTCTCCATTTTGTATATTTTCTAATTTCTTAATAAATGATTCTTGTTTTTGTATTTTCTCAGATAAACCATCTAATTTTTTAATTTTTCTTTTCATAACTAAATATTGTTCTAAAGAATTCATAATTATTACTCCTTAAAATTTTAATATTATTTTCCTAATCACAGTATGATTATGATATTAACTTTTCAATTAATTTCTCGTATATAACTAACTGTACTCCAGTAATACTTAATGATGGATTCTGTAATCGAGATTTGCGTAAAATATCTCTTACAATTCCATTTACTAATATTCCTGTTTCTGATAGTTCTTTTAATTCATAATATATGCAATTTTCATATCTTCTACTGAAAGTTTATTAACTTCTTGATCTAGAACATATTCATTCATATAATTCACCATTCCTTATTTTTTATTTGAATATTTTTCAATACAAATACTGCTAACTGTTTTTCCATTTATACATTTCTTAAGAAGATAACTATAACAATTATCATCATATTCAACTAAATATTGACTATTACATAATGGGCAATTTATTAATTTACCTTCAAATTTTAAACTTTGAAACATAGACAAATCTTCTTCACACCATGCACATTTTTCAATTATTTTATTCATAATATCCCTCCTTATGTTTTAATAAATTTAATTTTTTGCGTTATCATATAATTTATCTACTTCCGATTTTAATTCTTCGGCAATTTATTTAATTTTATCGTGGTTAATAGGAATAGATACTTCATTTTTACCTATAATTTGACTATTTAAAGCCATTAAAAGCATTTTCGCACTATCTATATCTCCAGTATGAATTCTAATTATCAAATTGCTATCCATAAATCTTTTATCAAGTTTAGAAATAATATATGTTGCATTTAATCCATCTAGTAAATCAATACTTTCTGCTTTAATAGATAGAATTTTATCTTCTAATTTAATTGAACTTTTATCATTATTAATAAATAAATTAACGGTAAATCCAATTATTTCTTTCATATATTCATTATTACTAAGTATTTTAGCTTGACTTTGTGCTAAACTTTCAAGTCTATGATACCCATCAGTAATTTCAGGTAGTGATATTATTTCTTTCTCAATTAATTCCAAATATTCTCCAAAAGTCATATGTCCATAATATACATCATCTTTAATTTGTTCAACATTTTTCAAAGTTAATTCTTTCATTATATACAGCTCCTTTAAATTTAATTTATACTTCCTGTGCAAATTTCAATGTATCCATAACCATTTGAAACACCCAATCTTTTTTCTTATTAGTAATTGTATCACTATTCATAACTTTTTCAAACTCTTCAATTAAATCTTTTTTCATTTCTTCCCTACATGCATTTTTATAATCTGTAGCAAATTGATCTTTTGTCATTATTCATTTATCCTTTCTATTATATAATTTATCAAACTTGCAAATTTTCTTTACCTGACAACTTAAAATTTGATAGCATTTCTTCTCTTGTTAAATACAATTTATCTCCATAATTATCAATAACATAATATTTAGTTTTGTAATCAAATTCCATGCCTAAAGTATATTTCTTTCCTTTAGTTATTAATTCTTTCCCATTAGCAGATAAAGTTTCTAGTGCTAACATAATTTAAATCCTCCTCTTTATTATACATCTAATACAGCCTTACCATCAACTAATTTATAATCATTAATTTCAATTATTACATTTTCATTATACTTGTTTTATATTATTTTTATATTGTATTAAATCATCATTAAAAATATCAAATAGTTTCTTATAATTTATCAATTATTTCAAATAACCACCCAACAAAGGTATCGTATTAATTAATTTTTTCATATCTATTTCTGTCTCTCCAATGCTCAGTCCATATTCTACAATATCACTTTTCTTGGGAATATTAAATGAAAAATCAATCATGCTGATTACTCCTTTCATAGATTAATGTTTGTTAAGTATTTCTTTCTATTATTATACTTCATCCTCACACTTAGTCAAGATAATCTGGCTACGCTCATTAACTTCTATAGTCATTGCATCACCTTCATCTATACCTACTTGCTGTCTTATTTCTTTTACAATGTGAATACGTCCTAAATCATCAAGTTTTCTTATTATTTTATGTGGCAATGTTATATTCATTTATTGTTCATTTCCTTTCTATTATTATATTTGTATTCTGTTAGAATGTCAAGATAAATTTTTGTTTTTAATATTATTTATTTTTCTAATTATTTACCGAATATTGCTAGTAAGATAATACCAAGTATAAAACCACCTATCATTTAAATCACTCCTTTGGTTATATTAAGTTGATATATTAATGAAAAACTATTCAAACTTTAGTAGTAACTTTCTGGCATTATCCTTCTCTCCCTCAGTGGTGGCTTTATCATTAATTAATGCTAATAACTTTTTACGTTTATCTGCTTTCTTTTTACGCTCTGTTGCTCTGTATTCAATTAATGCTTCGTCCCATTCATGAGAAAACATCATTTGGATCAACTCCTTTCTGATGTGATTTTATTTTTACAACAAAACAAAACATAGAGTATATTTCAACTCTATGCGTATTATAACATTTATTTTATCATTCTGTCAACAACTATTTTCTAATCTACTCAAAATAAATCATAACAAATGAATAACTTTATCTCAATATATTTGTTTATACTCCTATTAAATCTAAAATATAATTTTTAAACTTATTAATACTTTTTAATTGCCCAATAATATTTTCTTCATAGATATACCAACCATAATTATAATATTGCATTATACTTTCTGCTATCTTTAATATTTCTTTATCCTGTTTTGTAATAGCAGAGTTATTACTAAGAATAAAATTTTCTACCTTACAAAGTTTTTCAATGTCTTTGATTTTCTTTAAATTTTCAATATTCATAATTTTAAATCCTCCCATTTTATCTACTACTAATTTTCTTTTCGGCCAATTCTACTTCAAATACATCTAACCATATTTTAGGAAACTTTTTTGAATTTAATTTATTATCTCTCATATAATCAGAATCCATATTATTATAACCATCAATAACGTCTAAGCAATATTTAATACCATTTTTAGCTTTACTAATTGTATCATAAATAGTTGCTTCAAAAATATCATTGCTTACATGAAAATCATCACATGCACCATAATTATTATAAAACTCTTTTATGTAACCATTCCCATAATAATTGCCATTTGTTTTTAACACATATTTTATCATTTTAATTTTCCTCCTTTAAAGTTTGAATAAATACTCTCTTTGCTAATGAATTTACATCTATATATAGTATGTATAAATATGTTTAATACTATATATTGTATTATTTTTATTCTTCAATTAATTCAATATCTTTATATAAACTTGCTACGGCACTTTGCACCATTTCTATTTTAAGTCTATCTATTGATCTAGATTTTGTCCAATTTAAAGCATTAGGAATAGTTTCATTAACCATTCTAATTACATGATCTCTGGGAATTTTACAACAACCATATATTTCTTCATAACTTGGTTCTTGATATATTACTCTAAAATTATGAATGCCATGTAATCTAATTAAAGACCCTATCTTAACTCTTTCCATTACATCAATTGCTTTATTAATTAAATCTTTATTCATATATGTATTTCCTCCTTTATGATAACTTTAAATATTCATAATTATAATCATACTTATCTGCATTTTCCCACCATGAATTATCTCTTTTTACCCAAACTTGCAATTTTTCTTCTACATGAAACATTAATACATCATATGTTTTACCTGTTTCTTTATTTGTTGCGATGATTTTCATCCTAATCCCCTCCATATCATAACCCATTCAATTCTTGACTTTCTATCATCATTCTCATAATATCAGCAATTTGGAATCCTATAACTTCACTACCTTTAGGATATTGTTTTTCACATTCTTCAAGCATATATAAACAATAATTTAAATATTCTTCAATATCATCATTTTCTTCTTCAAAAGATATATAATTTATAAAATTAAGACTATTAATTCCATATTTATCTAACCATAATTTATAAAATACAGGTGCTATTTTATAATAATCATCTATGAAATTAACAATCTTGGTTAAAATTTGTTGAGTGTTATTCATGTTAATTACTCCTTAATTATTAACATTTAAATCCATTCATAATAAAATTACATATTTTTGCAAAATCACTAAGACTAATATTATTATCTTTGCAAAATTTTTCAATAATCTCTTTTTGTTTTTCCCAATTCATTATATATCTCTCCTCTCTACTCATATTTCTTTTCAATATCATTTGTATTTTTAAAGAAGCACATATCCAATTCCCATACTGCTTTTATACGACTTGAAGCCCTATCAGATAATAATATCCACTCCCAAGAATCTTGCCAAGCGGTTTTTTCTTCATTTGCATAATTTCTTTTTGGAATATTATTTTCAGACATACCTTTAATCATTTCTTCAAATATAAGACCATATACTTCTAAAAGTTTTTCTTCGTATTTTTTAACTGCGTCATCCGCTATCTTAACAAATTTCTCTGTAGATATATTCATGTTAATTTTATCTCCTTTATTTTACAGTATTTTCTAATTTATCACATAACTCTCTAATATTATTTACTATTTCAAGTATGTGCTGTCCTTCTCTTGTTGAGGCAACTTTAATTATTTCATTTAAAAGTAAATTTCTTTCTTTAATTAATTCAAGTATTTTATTCATTTGCAAAATTTCCTTCAATTAGATTAATTATTCTTTTTCTTAATGCCATTAGTATTATCCCTCCTGATTTAATTCATCTATAATATACTTACACACATTTTCATAAGTATAATCATAAAATGCTTTTGCACTATAATTCATTGCTAAATATACTACTTTACGAACATCTATCATTAAATCTTTTTTATTATCTCTTCTAATTTTACTTAATTCATATGCACAGATATAATGATTTTTAACTATATCATATAATTCTTTACCATCTTTTGTCATATAAAATCACTCCTTAAAATATTGTGACCATATAACCATTTTGAATCAATCTCCAGACCATGCTCCACCAATAAATTTATTATTATCATATGAAAGTGTAGGTGTACGTCTATTATACTTTTTCTGCAACCTTTTTAATTCTGCTAATTCTTGTCTCTCAATTTCTTTTTGCTCTTGTAAAAATTGATTATAACACTCATCGCCATCTTTAATAAAAGCATCTATTCCAATATCTTTAATTTCAATAACTATTGCTGAACACAAATGTATATATAAACCTGCTTCTGGATTGTTTTTTTTAAAATTTTCTTGACATGCCTTTCTCATTTCTTCGGTATTACTATTAATTTTATATACAACCTGATCTACATCACCTCTACCACCTGCATAAGAAGATATAATATACAGATATTTATAGTTTTTATTATTGTTTTTCATAATATATAATCTCCTTTATATTTTATTTTTAAATTAACAATACCAAAAATCAAAACATGGTAAACAACAACCATTATATTTATTAGCTACTGATTTTAAAATTCTCTTCCCACATTTGCAACAATTAATATATTCAGTTTTATTCTCTAAAGATTCAAGAAATATTATTTCGTCTATTTCATCATTTGTTAAATTATAATCCTTTTTTAGTTTCATTATATCCATAATTTAATCCTCACTTTTTTATAAAATTATCGATTGATCATGATATTAATCATCTTCAAACATACTCATTGTATCAACCATCATGTAATATGGAATTGATAAAGTTTGATATTCATCAATGCCACCATTAAAACTGATAAGTAAATTCATTACTCTTTCAGGTAGTATGTAATTATCTTCGTCAAAAATATATCCACAACTTTCATGTTTTAAGCAATACTTTTCTAATTCAGATATTTTATTTACTCCGTTTTCTTGTGAAACAAAACAGTATATATTCCTGCAAACTCTTTTACCATTTATTGTCTTATATTGAGACATGGTTTGATCATCGTCATTCATAGATGTTAAGTAGATTTTTGCACCATTTCTACAATGCACAATATGACTACCAACTTTTTGTAACTGTTCAATTGCTTTCCTAATTGTCATATTTCCATATCTCATTTTTATTTCCTCCCTATTTTTTATTATCTAATCTATTCAAACAATACTCTTCCATCCTACTACCTATATGAAAGAATATAAAACTTAAAGCAAACAAGGGTACTGAATACAAAATATTTTCTACCTTAAAATAATCATAACTAGTTTTAAATATACCACCAGAAATTATAAATAGTGGCTAAGTTAAAACAATTGATATTAGTGTATTTTTCATAATTATATTATCACTCCTTTAATTTAATCATATAACCCTTCTATTCAACGGTACAATTACCCTTAATTCCATACTTTCTAGCACTCTAGGTTTATATACCCTATTATCTCTTAAACTTAATAATTCTTCATCTTGCCGTTTAATATCATCATATGTATTCTTCAGATAATTAATATTTTTGTCAATAAATGTTTTCTTTAAATTAATCATAGTTTCCAATTCAATCTTATAATCTCTGCGTTCATTTCTAGTTTCTTGAAGTTTCTTTGATAGTTTATAACCTTGCACAACATTAAACTTTTTGTTTTCTATGATATGCAATAAGTCCTCTTGTAACCATTGCAAATAATGTAACTTATATTTAAAATATTCTAAATCTTGATTAATTTTATCATAGATTTCTAGTAATTGTTCAGCATAATGTTTTGCTCTGCACATTTTAATTCGCTCCTTATTTATTATTTAATTTACTTGTAAAATTAATCTTAAGAATATGGTGCATGAAATGGTTCTTTACAATTTAAACAAAAAGCATTAATTTCATCCCATGGATCATCTGAAAAAATACGATTATCACTTCCACAATGAGGACATTTTATTTCACTAACATGACAACAACAAAGACATGCATTACTACGTTTTATTTCGTCAACATATAATTCAAATTCTGGATGAAGTTTTAACCATTCATCTACAAGTTCTTCAAAATCAATATCTTTCATTTATATCTCTCCTTCTAATTTTACTATATAATATATTGTATCATACTACTAAAAACAATGCAACATTTATTTTTAGTTTTTGTTAAAATTATTATGGTGCTTATATTACTGTTGTTATACAGTTATACAATTATACAACATCTCTATACTTCGGACTAATACCAATTCCACCTTTATTAATTTGTTCTTGAATTATTTGATTAATTTTTTCAATTCCATGCCTATTAATAGCATCCTTTAATTTTTTCATTAATTCATTTTTTGTGGATGCATTAGTAATCAATAATCCACTTTTTGCTTCGGATATACTATATACACCATTAGAATCCTGAGTTATAAACATGTCAAGTCCATATTTGCTTATAGGCACTCCTATAACCTCTTCATAATGAGGCTCAGGTGTTCTTATCAATTTATAGAAAGTATCTGTTATTACTTCTTTCTTAACTTTATCAACCTTTGATTGTTTCTTAATATATGGTACAATATCTTGAAAATCTGCTGTATTCAAACTATCTAATAATGGCATAGTACCTTTATCCGTTGACGATAGTTTAATCCCTGTCATATGGTAAAATACTTTTTTACTTGTAGTATTGTGAGTATGCAACCAACTTTTCAACATATCTTTACATATAGGATTATCTATGTTATTAATCAATACTAATAATTTACATATCATTAATTCATTATATTGACCTTGAATATCTAAGAAAATACTCTTAGCAATATCAAGTTTTTCATTGTCTGAGTAGTTCTCTGCTTGCTCAGTTAACCAATTATTAAACTCTTGCTTTTCTCTTTCTAAATTCTCTTTACGTTCTTTTTCTTGTTGCTTATGATTAAATTCATCCTGCGCTAATTGTAGGAGTCTGTTATTTTCTGTTACTATGAATTCTTTAACTTTCTGCTTATCAAGAAAGTTATTCTCTAAGAGATATAAAGCATAATTATATTCAGTTTTTGTAATATGATAAAAACTACCATCTTGATCTTTAAGTCTGTAGTCAGTTTTTGGTTTAGTGTCGCCTTGTAGTTTTCTACTGTAGTAGGAATAATCTTCTTCTATGCTTGGTGTTAATCCTTCTTGTAGTTTAATAAAGATAAATTCTTTATTGGTTATTATGTTATCGTTGCATCTGATTAGATTGTCTAGTGTCTTTTCTGCTCTTACTTTTTGCATTGGTTTTAAATTGTCTGTAAAGCCTAAGTATGTATCTTTAATATTAGTATCCATTCTCACAACTCCTTGACATTATTATTAGTATATAGGAGAGAATTTAACATCTCCTATTCATCAAAAATCATACCTTCTGCATCTTCTAACGCTGAAATTAAACCGTCAAATTCTTCTCCTGGCATAATATCGGCAAGACTGTATACTGTTTCTAACGGTACTCCATAATCATCTGCTAGACATTGTAGATAGTCATCTCTGCTATCATAACCATTTTGCTGATAGATATTTAGATTATCTGTATTATCCATTATATCAACTCCCTTAAGATTATTTTAAGGTATTAGAGAGGGTAAATCCCTCTCTAATTAACTTGCTTCCTCGTTGTTCAATTCAATATCAGGAATATCCTCCAGAGTTAATTCTGGTATTTCATTAGATTCAAGTTCAGCCTGAACATTTACATTATCGTTATTAGAATTGTCTTCAGGTTCATTCTTGAATTCTTCCAATACTGCATTAATCTCTTCATAAGTTTGCTTTACTACTACAACTGGTCTTTCTACCACTCCGCATATCTCAAACAAACCATTAATCCTTTTTATAACCTTATCTTTCTTAACATTCCCTGCACCAGTATACGCCTTATATTTATCTCCAGGTAACATTTCTTTATTAACATAATTCAATAACTTCTCTCTTACTGGAATTTTATTTTCCTCTGTAGTATTGGAAAACATATAAGCCATAATCGGAATATTAATTTTAACTACAAATTTATGTGTTGATTGAAAGGTATCTGCAATGTCTGTAAATGCCTTTTCTGTCCGCTTTAAAACTTCTTCTGTTATTTCATTTTTAGCAAATACTTCTTCAATGTGCTTTGCTGCAAAACTTTCATAGGGTAAACCAGATATTAACAAGACACTCTGTAAAATTGTCATATGCTTATCTGATTTTTTAATTGCTGATTCTGAATATTTGGCAATTCCTACAAACAAATCATGTTCTACTATAATTCTATGACAAAATTCTTGTACGTTCTTAGGTGCTGAGATAAGAGCTAAATGTTCTTTTGCCATCGGAACACCACTGTTAAGATGATAAAATATTTCTTCAACAAGTTCTTCTTCGTCTTCATCTTCTTCAAATTCTATTGTTCTAATAGTCAACATATGGCTTTTTATTACATCCTGTATATCTTCCGGCAATTGAGAATATTTTAAACCTGATATATTATGTATTTCACCAGTAGTTTCTATTTTTACAGGTTTAATTTCTAGTAATTCCCACTCATCATTAAGGAAAGAGCATATAGTTGTAAATCTCTGGAGTCCATCAATGACATCGTAGACATTTCCTTTTTCTTCCCTAGTTTTAACTGCGAAGAAATCAGGGATAAACCTTCTGAAAACTGATTCGATTAAATCACTTTTCTTTTGTTGATTCCATTGCCCAGGAGGTCTTTGAATCGGATTATCAAATGTCATACTACCTTTCTTAATCATGGTACAAACTTGCTTTACACTTAAAGATAATGGAGTTCTAATCATTTAACAACATCTCCTTTTTCTTATTTATTTTTATATTCTATTAAATATATAATACCACATTTCTAATTAAAAAGCAATAGGTTTTAAAGAAATAATTAGTTGATTTTCATATATTTTTATTAACTTAAATATTGATTATATGAACGTAACATCAATCCATTTACCATTTTTATCTTCGAGATAATATGATAAACTATTGCAACTTGATAACCATCTCAATTTACATTCTTTAATATTTCCTAATGTAAATTTTATATGCTCTAATTCATTAAGCATAAACCAATTTCTAGGTATATCTTCTTCTTTTTCAAATATATAAAGTTTAAGTCCTAGCACTTCATTGTCCTTAATATTATAAGGCATAATTATAATCCAATTTTCATCCTCTCCTATCCCTGTATAATGTTCTTTATTATTTCCGTATGCATAACTACATTTACCTACAGTATCACATAATTTTTGTAACTGCTCTGGTTTAATGTCTGTACCTTTATACATAGTTTATACCCCCTATTTATTTTATAATTTTAATTATACACTAATAATATTTATAAATCAAGATCAAATATCTGATTCATACAAAATAAAAAACAGGGATATTTCACCCTGTCACTCTCTAATAAATTCTTTTGGATACTTCCTATAAGCAGACCTTAAATGTTTATCATCAAGTAAAATCCATCCCTTTTCGGTATAATCATAAATTAGATATGCTCTATCAATTTCTTTAAAATATAGATTATTCATTAATACTCTCCTCCTTAAATTCTCAATTTTAATAATTATAACATGATATCTTTAATCATTGTCAACAATTATATTTTGTTTCTATTAACTCTTGTAGGAAGTATATTAATTTTCAGTTTATCTATTAAAAACACCTATATGACCAACATCGTATTCTTTGCCATTAATAACCAATTTAATTTCATCTTCTTTGCTTATATCCATTAATTCAGGATGTTCTGAGCAACCACCAATTTCAAAAGAATCAATATATTTTGTATAATTATTCTGATTCTTTTGAAATTCACCTTCTAGTTTTAAAATATGACTTAACAATCTCATTCTATCATCATCAAAAGAACGATTGATAAGTAGTCTACAAGTTTCATGATTACATTTAATGGCATTTTTAAGGTTAGTTAGAATATTGATATTATTTTCAAAATCATACAAAACAGGAGGCAATATTCTTTTATTTTTTAAATCTCCGTAATAATCAATATAGTATTCATCATAATTATCTTCATCCTGTTGTAGTTCATAATATGAAAAATTATTTCCAGACATTCCTAAAATATTACCATTAGTTTTACTTGCTACAAAAACAAAATCTTCCTGCATATTTTTCAATACCCATACAGTTTCCTTTGTTTCTCTTTCAAATATCTGACTACCACTAAGATAAATTTTTACAGTAATTTCTTTTTCGACATAAAGAATATTTAAAAAATCAGTCAATTTTTTCAAATCATAAAACCTAATAGTTTCCATTCTTAATCCCAACATAATCATATTACCTCCTAAAATTTTAATTTTACTACCTCATTATTAAGATATTCTAATACACCAGATGGAACATTTAATTTTTCATTTTCGATGATTCTTGATGCCCATTTAATATAATCATCAGAAATTAAATCATATACACCATCGACTGATTGTATAGATTTTTTAATGAATTTATAACCATCTATCATATATTATTCTTCCTCCATTTCATAATAAAACCGATCATTCATTCAAAGTCTATCCAACATCTACCACACCAACTTTTTGCTCCATAATTCAATTCTTTTAATACTCTGTCAACTATTTTGGCTTCTTCATATGTCATTTCAATTTCTTTTTCATAACTTTCTTCGGCTGATAACCCCATCAAATACTTTCTTTTACCTTTATCTATTTCTAATTGCTTACCACAAATAGGACAAATATTATAACTATTAATTCCAGTTTCAAATCCACATTGACATTTTTTCATTTATATATTTCCTCCTTTAATATCTAATTTCAATGACCTGCACTTCAATAACTATTTTTGCATTAAAGCGATTATTGCAATCATCACATATGCATTTTGCAGTATAATAATTTTCAGTATCCGCATTTTCTCCAAATTCTTCTTTTAGAGATTCATAAAATTAATTATCAAAGAAATGCATATCTTCCCATGCCCATTGTCTAGCATTTGTTGAATTGCATACTGGACATTTCAATTCTAATTTTTTCATTTATATATCCTCCTTTTATTTTTAACTACCTCCTGCCATTTAGACAGAAACGCTTCTGGCCTAAAGTTCTATTTATACTCACCAGAACGAGTTAAAACTTAGTTTTTTAGTTTATCTAATGTACTACAAGCAATATAATATGGAGCAAGGGAAACCATTATACCATTATCTTTCACCCAATTATACTGAACAACATCTACATTATCAATTTTCGTTTTCTTTGCAAGTAATTCTGAACCATCAATTTCAAATCCATAAGATTTAAAACCTTCAAATAGATACCATTCTTTAGTAATATTATTCATAGTAAAAACCCCCTTATTTAACTTTGTAATATATTATAACACAATATTAATATAAATGCAAATGTTATTAATTCATGACCAATATTTTTTATTGATATTTTATCTTTTTCATTGTGTCTTTTAATTCTTGTAAGGAATCTGTCAAACCTTTATATTCTTTCTTAAGATTACTTAATCCTTTATCAAATTTTTTAATACTTAAACCAAGTCTAATAAATGAAATTAACATAAATAATATAGAAAACACAAGCAATCCAAAACTAAAATATAAATACCAAGGTATCATTCATTTAACTCCTTCCACTTTTAATAAAAGTTTTCTTTTATTCAAACTAAATTAAATTTGACAAATTTTCATTTATGATTTATACTTTATTTATCAACTACTACATAGCCTACCTATGAGGAATTGAAACATATATTTAGTCATGTTCTAAACTGAACATTCTAAATTTAGTAGTAGTTGATGAATATTTAGTCTACCTATAAGGTTAAACTCTCTAGACTCTCATTATCTAGAGAGTTTTTATTTTTAATATACAGGAGCGAATGACCAATTAACCATTTCTCTTCTTTTATAAATCCAGTCAATTTCATTAGGTATAGTTTCAGGTGCAGCACTCATATTCTCACCTTGAATTTCACATTCCCAATGATCAGAATAAATTAAGATACTATAAACACTACCAGTACCAGGAAATAAATTTAATACCCAATCACCACCTTCATTTTTCTCTGCAAATTTCTTTACATTCTCAACGAAAAATTTAGCATCTTTTTTAGTTTTAATTTTTCTAAATTCAATTTTATAACCTATTTTCTCTAAGTGTGCATCCAATTCATCTTTACTCATCACAACACCTTGAGGATGACTACCCTGCCACTGTGACGAACATCTTAATAGGTAAGTATCTTCTACTTTTTCACCATCAAGATTAATAACCTTATAGACAATCTCATGGTAAAATTGCTGACCACCTGTACAGAATCCATTACTTTTATGATTCCATTCATCTAAATCCATATAAGGATCGTCTTCGGTATCAACAATGGTAACAGTGATGGAATCATATGTTGTTTCAGTTTTATGGTTGCTACCATTCCACCAGTCATATGCAGAAACATAATCACATAATAATAAATCATCAAATTGTTGGTTATGTGTATCAAAATAAAGCAATTCTTGATATACTGGAAAATCAGGCAACCATTCAACACTAATAAACTCAATTCCTTGCTCAGTTAAAAATTCTTCCATAGTGGTAATATCATTAATTTGTTCATCAAGTTTTTTAATTGCTTCAGTAAAGGTATCTGCCAAATCTACACTTACTCCATTGATAACCATACAAGATACATTATACATATCTACTACTTTATAAATATCATTCGTAGGAATAAGCATACCCTTTACATCTTCAAGATAACTATTTTCCCAAATTTGAAACTTTTTCATTATAATTTTCCTCCTTGATATTTATTATAAAAATAATATTAATCTAACATTAAAGTAAAATCATTACTCTCTTCAAAAAGATATAGATTACTTGCTAATTCAGAAAGGGAAAGAATAATTGCATTTACCTGAGATACTTCTTTTTCTGAAGGATTAGGATTATTATAATAAATACTATGTGCTACTTGCATTAACTGTTGATAAATTATTTCAAATGTACGCTTAATATCTTTAATAGTATAGAGTATTTTTGCTTTTTCTGCATTCATTTTAAACATTAATAAATTCCTCCTTCAATCCTCATTTAATTTAACCAATAATTCCTAAATCTCTAAACATTTTCATTTCTTCCGCTCCGGTTAATACTCTATACTCAAACATTTCTTTAATACTTACAAATATATCACATTTAAATCCTTTAGTACCACC
>Ga0209318_1000654_pt1 | contig 31125 bp, 36 predicted proteins | sample RifGroE1_FD_183999 | JGI IMG/M metagenome (GOLD analysis project Ga0209318, IMG submission 183999) | Groundwater microbial communities from Rifle, Colorado, USA - Groundwater E1 (SPAdes) (version 2) | ecosystem: Environmental > Aquatic > Deep subsurface > Groundwater | place: Rifle, Colorado... | reverse complement strand
ATTCCTGAAGAACTTGAAGAACTTTAATCTCTGATTTATTGAGTTTATCAGTTAGCAATGCCTTGTGACCTCCTTTGTGTGATGTTGATATGTTTAATCTTACTGCTTGAAATTGTCCATTATGTGTAGTAATTTATACCAAATCTTTGGACTAAAACAAACTTAACTAATCATACCCACACAATCACACAAAACATTATTTTTAAGAGTTTAGAGGGATGATAATTTGTAATATTTTAGGTGTAATCTAATGAATATGTATAATACCCCAAACTTTCCTCTATACTATCCCAATACCCCATACAATACCCCAATTATTCCTACATACCCCTTAAGCAAAAAAAGAAGACACAACCATTACAGTTGCATCTCAAAGCATTATATCTTCAAGTTCATCCTTTTCTATCCTCTTTCTTTCAATCTTAATATGTTCTACTACAGACTCTTTTATCCCTTCTTTTACTTCCTTAACGACCCCATCATTAATCAATTGCTTTTTAACCCATTTGCTAAAATTCTTAATCTCATTTGCCTTCTTATAAAGCAATAATTCATCTTCATCATCTAGATTAAAATAAACACCTTTTCTTTTTACTCTGCCTGTGAGTTCGCCGATGCTTTTAATTTTGACCACCTCTTTATGCTCATGCGATAGTAACCCTCAACGTTAGCGTGAACACAATTATCTAAAATAGAACAATTGGGATAATGTTTTTTAAATAAATCACCAAATTGCAATGCTCCCCCACCAGTTAATAGAACTCTATCAGAAGGGTCGTAGTCGGTAAAAATCTGACTAATTTCAGCTACAATCTTACTGACATATTGTTCATTATCAATCTGATTGTCTTTTAATTTGACAGTCCCGAAATGGATCGTAGAAGAGTCCCTTGTGATAAATTTTTCCCCCTTGAAGCTCGCCGCATTCACAGTAAGCGAACCAATATCAATAATTCGTTTTTTTCCAATTGCTAAACTTTCATCCTTTGATAAAGCGTACTGAAAACTAGCTACAGATTCAGGTGCGATATTTAAATTATCAATGCAGAACTTTTTATGTTTACCATTAATTTGAATATCATATTTTCCAAATAATAAATTTTCTAAAGCTGTTTTAGTAGCAACATTAAACTGGTCAATAGGAACTCCTGTACAAACGTACAATTCACTGTCATTTTCTTCTAATGAGATTGCAACCCCAGTGAGAAAGAGGATTTTTGTTTGCAGGTGTATTTTAGATTTTGTCGTCATTTCCGTAGGGGCGTAACTTTCATCAAGGGCTAATTGACCTACAAAATACTTTTCTTTATCATTGATAATTACTTCATACTCTTCATTGTCAGACATTTCTCTATGATGCCAATCACCTACTACACTTTTAAAAGATTCACCATTTAATAATTTAACACCATGTCTACCAGTATCGATTGGAATGATCTGAAAGGCCACTATAATTACCTCCTTCATATTTTACCCCACTATATAGTATGGGGTATTTACATTTATCTAGATTATATAGTATTACCCCATACTTTACAACAACTTTTTGTACTCACTTGTTTAATCTAATTTCTCCTGATATAATCAATACAAATATCAATGTATACATCATGTCAGCACGTATACATGTGTATACTTAGCATTATTACTATCTAAAATGTATACATTATCTTAACCATGTCAAAGGAGGATTGATTATGAACGAAAATGAAGAGTCAAGAAAACCATCTTCTCCATCACTTTCTATCCGACTAGATAATGAAGATGGTAAAAATGAATGGGTCTCACTTCAAACTCGTACAGGTTTAACATCAAAAGATTTATTGCTAGATGTAATCAGATTAAAGAAAGATCAATTAGAAGCAGAATCAGGTGGAATATCAGAATTAATTACTCCTAATATGCTAAAAATGAAAGAGCATGTAGAGCGCATAATTCAAATGTTTACTGAAATTACTCGTAGTGAAGCAGACCAGAAGAAATTCCATATGGAGACAGTTCAAACATTAACAAATGATTTTAAAATTACTCTAGATTCTCTAAGAGAAAGAATTGATATTGCTGAAAACAGCAAAAAGGATTCTGACAAAGCAAGAAAAGAAGCTGAAGAAAATGCAGATAAATTATCTAAAAGAAATATTGAGTTAGAGGCCGGACACAATAATTCAAATTACTTAATTGAGACATTAAGATTAGAAAATGACGAGATGAGAAAAAGAATTGGGTCTGTAGATGAATTAGAATTTTCTATTGGTGAGATGGAAGATTCTAATAAATATTTACAACTTCAATTGAAAGAATCTGAGAATAGATCAGTATTTTTAGAAGGGCAATTGGTTGAGTCTAAGCAGGATAGATTGAAGGAGATTAGTGAATTGAGAGAAAGTTATGCGTTGGAATTGAGGGCAATGAGACAAGAAATGAAAGATGAATGTGATAAGAGAATTAATGAGATAAAAAAGGAAAATGAAAGGTTGGAAATTAAAGAGAAAATTTGGTTGCCATTTAATGTTAGGTGAAAACAATATGGACTTTAAGAATATTCAATGCTAATATATTTTATATAAAAGGAGTTGAAGTAAATGGATTTAAAAAGTAGGCCGTATAAATTCATACCTGTGCATTGCGAAAATAATGATTTTCCTGAATTTATGTTATCTGCTGATAGTTTAGAAATGAAGATATTATTTGAAGTAGCTGATAAAACAGATCGAGACGTTAGTGGTTTATTGACAGAATGTCTTCATGAAATGTTTAGAAAAATAATGGGATTAGATTTAGATAATACTACCTATGATGAATGGGAACAAAGCATAGGGAAAGAAGAAGCAAATAAAAGAGTTAAACTTTTAGCAGATATGATTGAATCTAATAGAAGATAATTTAAAGCCACACCAGAATACTTAGTTGTATCTGAGTGTGGCTTATTTTTTTGTTTTATTATCCGACCCGAATACTTATCCACTGTGGACAAAATTTTTCTAGAAATTTTAGAAACTTATACACAGCCTTGTCGATTTGTAGTATAATGTATTAACATGTCCAATACATATTAATGTTAATTTTTAGCAAAAGAATAATAGCAAAAACTCCTTGAAGTGTTCGCGACCAAACTAGCACTTCAAGGAGCCACAGCAGAGGTTGTTTTCGTTTGTATTTTTATTATAACAAAAAGAAAACCTTCTGTCTAGTGTGTTTTTGTTGTTGGTAAAACATGGAGAGAAGGTTTTTATTATGAGCATGATTAGAGATCCAAAGAAGTTAAAACGCGTGCCAATTAAAGAAGAACTAGTTGAAATCACAGGAGATTATATCAAAGCAGTTATTTTGCAACAATTCATCTATTGGTCAGAAAGAACCAAAGATTATGATCAATTTGTTTTAGAAGAAAAGTCTCAGGCCGAAAGGTGTGGATATGAATACAAAGCTGAATTGAAAAATGGATGGATATTTAAGAGTTCTGAACAGTTATCAGAAGAAACTATGCTTAGATTAAAACATACTGCAATGCGTACACATATCAAAGTATTAGTAGATAAAGGTTTTCTTTCTGAGAGAACTAACCCCCTTGATCGTAGGGATAGAACCATACAATATCGTGTGAATATTTTAGCAATACAACTTGATTTATTAGAACATAATTATGTTTTAGATGGATATTCTAGTCCAATTAATTTTGAAACTCTTATGGAAGTTATCCACAATAAAAAGCAACCTCGGAATGCGGAAATGCAAATATCATTAAGTGGAAATGCATCTTTAGAATGTGAGATTGCACAGTCGGAAAACAATAATGGCATAGAATATGGGGTTGAGGACATAATTGCATTCTCGGAAAACGGAAATGCATCTCCGCAAATATGCAATGCAACTAGTGAAAACATGCAAGCATTACCAGAGACTACTTACAGAGATATATATCTTATTAATATTAATCGCGTATGGGAAGATGTTGTGGATAACTTGAAAATTAAATTGTCTCCTGCATCAATGTCTGCTTGGATATTGCCCATCGTACCAGAAATACAGGAGACAAAGTTAATACTTAATTGTTCAAGTCAATTTGCTGTGGATTGGATAGAGGGAAAATATCTTAGTATGATTGTTGATTGTTTGCCTGAGAATAGTGGGATTAGTAATATTGTTGTAATTTGTGAAAATTCTTAGAGATTTTGTTTTATTGTATTAAAAGAAGTGATTCTTCTTGGGTTTGTACTATTTTTAAATATTCATCTATTTCTTGTTTATTTTTAAATGTCGTTCTATTATCCATAGCTAGTTCTTTCTGCTCCTTGCGCCAATACATAGCTTCTTTTATAGTTTTAAATGTTTTACACTTATATTTGCCATTAACGGTAATAAATGCTTTGTAACTGCCTTTTACTTCGACATACCCTAAACCTGGTTGATTTTGATTATTACCTTTTAGATTTGTAATTTGTAAATTAGAGATTCTATTGTCCGTTCCAATTCCATTTAAATGGTCTATGAAAAAATTTTTGTATTTTATATCTAACAAATTATGTAAATATCTATGCAATGAAACTCGTATCTTTGTATTATTTATAATTATAGCCCCGTAGACATATCTTCCACTAATATACCAAATTCCATTTTCTATTTTATTTTTATCTTCTATACTAATTTTAAAACTACTGCCTTTTTTATCATATACATTATAATACGTCCCACATTCTGATAATTCATATTTATTTTTTGCAATAATTTGGGGAGTCTTATGTATTTCTAATTGATTCTTAATTAAAGTCAAAATTTTATCTATTCTTTCTTGGGGTATATTTTCCAACAAATGATATTTATCAATATTATGCCTATATCCATATTCTCGTTGCATAATAAGCAAATCAATTAATGCTTCTTTTTTCTCTTTAGTCATACTATACATTAGTCTATTATTTATATTTACATTACCAAACCATTTTTCTCCATTTCCTCTAAGCCCAACTATTCCACTGCTATTAGAAGTTTTATTTCTTTCCTTAGTGTTATCTACACAATCTGAAATAGACAAACTACTTTTTCTATTATCCCATCTATTTCCACCTAAATGATTTACATATATATTTGGATCTATAACCCCCATTATTATTCTATGTAATCTTTCATGTTTTCCATTCCTGATATAACTATTATTTCCATTACTCATACTTCATGTTTTTGATTTTACGTATGCTATTGTTTCTTCGTCTCCGTCAAACCAGAAATCAATTCCATCCTGTGTAGTTCCTATCCAATATGTACCATCGTCAGATAATTTGAATTTATTTTTAGAGCAATTAATACATTCAGATTTGTTCAATATTCCTTTGTTGCCTATCGTTCTTATATGCCCACATTTTAAGCATTTAATTGTATATTTTTTATCACTATTTTTATATCGACCAATATCTAATATTTCAACTTGTCCATTTTTCATATCAATGATATTTCCGATTAAATAATTAATCTTTTCTATCTTCTTACCCCCTAAATATTTTTTATTAATTTAGAAATTTCAAAGAAGGATGCCTTTCAGCACCCTTTACAGTTTTATTTAACTAGTTACTATTTTAATTAATATCAGGCCTCCACAATATCAATAAAACCCTCTCCTCCTTCAAATTTTATATCCATTCTGCCAAACAATTGTTTCCCTCCATTGCTATATTTTACAGAACTAACATTACTCCCACAATCGCATTTCATATCCTTCGTCATAAATAATCCATTATGTGTAGCATCGGGAAACATATCTTTAATAATTTCATTAAATGTTACAATTACTTCTACTTTTGCTTTTTCAATTGATGAGTAATATTCAGGTTTTGCGAAAACTCCTGATTCATCTTCATTATCATTTAATTGGATTCCAAATCTCACTTGATATTTGATGTTGTTATTGCTTTTGTTTTTATTATAAAATTGTTTAATCTTTGCCATTTTATATTTCCTTCTTTCATTGTTTATTTTATATTACTCCCTAAATTCAAATACAATTCATCAACCACATTCTTTTTATTACTTAAACATTTATAAATTGATTCATCAATTGTTTTGTTTGCTGATAACACAATATATGTACATTTATTTACTTGGCCAATTCTATGTATTCTATCTTGTGATTGTTTAAATTCTTCATAACTAAAAGAAAGCGAATAGTATACATTGTAACTACAATTTGTAAATGTTAACCCCATCCCCAATAGTTTAGGATGAACAAAAAGCAATTTTATTTTATCATTTTTAAAATCACTAATGATTTGATCTCTGTCTTTGGTTTTAGAAGTTAATCCAATTCCATTAAATTTCTTGGCTAGTCTTTCAATTTCATGAATAAATTGACACCATATAATAACTGGTTTGTTTCCAATCTCTTCTAAAACATTCTCCAATTCATTATCCTTTTGTGTTTCAAATTCAATAATTTCTTTATCTTTACTTATTACAAATCCTGATATTATTTCTCTCAACTTCATTAATTTTGCTGTGAATTCGAATTTCGACCAATTATTGATATTGTCTTTAATATCAGAAAGCATATTGTCATAATACTTTTGTTGGACTTTTCCAAGCTGATATTTTCTTATCAAGAATGTTTTTTCTGGTAAGTCAACACAATCTTCTTTTCTTAAAAATGCACTTTGTTCTCTTAATCTTTCAAAGAAAGCATCTTTATTTTGATCTGTTTGAAACCACCTATGCGGATTCTCCATATCTTGTGAAAAGTATTTAGCAAGAAACCCATAATAATTATTACCAAATATATCAGGATTAATTAATTTGATTTGAGGAAATATTTCACTATTATGATTAGGTGTAGGACAACCAGACAATACATATTTACTTTCAATGTGTTCTCCTAAATTTAACAATGTAGCTGTAATTTGACTAGTCATATTTTTCATTTTACTACTCTCATCTACAATCATACAATCAAATTTTTTGTTCAGAATGTCATTATAGATTATTTTTAATCCATCATAATTAATTATGTAGATATCTGCTTCTTCATTTAATTTTTCTAATCTTAGTTTTTTTGATTTAGACCATAATGAAACAATTTTTCTTTTAGGATAGAATTTATTGCAATCTTCTATCCAAGCACACTCAATAATTGATAAAGGACAGATTACTAATGTTTTATTATAGAATCTTGATATTTCTAAACCCATAATAGTATTGTGAGTAATCCAAAAATCTTTTAAAAAATACAAATGATTCCCAGTGATAGTAAAACCATAGTAATCACCAATTCCCATATCTTCTAATGTAAAACCACAATTTAAAACATTTTTTATTTGTTTTCTTGGAGGGGCAATTCTTCTTTTTACTCTACATGGTATCTTGTCTATATTACCACTTATAAATATTCTATAATATTTACCTTGAAAATTTAACTTTTTTATAATCCCCTTTCTTTTCTTATGTGTAACCATAAATCCAAGACTACCTGCTAAAAAAGTAATATCATTCATCAAACCTTCATATTTTGTAACTATTTCAAAACATCCACTTGTTAAATAACCATCTGTATCTAATAATCCCGATAAAATTTCCATTCTTTTTTCATAAGAATTATATAAATATTCTTTAGGTATTCGTTTTTCATTATTTGTTACACAATTATCTAATAAATATCTTCTAAATGGATTTTCTCCAAATCTTATTGATCGGTTGATATGATAAATTTTGGTGTTGTTGCCTTCTTCCTCTCTAATATTATAATTATATTCATTTGCAAATGATTTAATATATGTAACTATTTCATTATCTGAATTAGTTATTGTACTATTATCTTTTGAACCATCTCCTAACCACAAACCAATTATATAAGGAGGGTAATATACTTTTTTATCTTGAAATTCTACATATTTTTTATAAAGCTTCATATGATGTTTGAATTGAGCATTTTGTTTTAAATAATCCTTAATAGAAATATTTATTATTTGATCCTTTTCAAAAACATTCTTTTTAAATGCTGTTGCTCTTAAAGATAATATGTGACTTTCATTACAAACAAATGACTCACCTTTATTTGGTACTACTTTATACATTTTTTCTTGCCCTCTTGCTAACGACAAAACTTCTCTAGGAGTAGAATCATCTCCCATTAGCAAATCTCCTAATATAATAGATTCTACCTTTTTATATTCTCCATTAAACATTAAAATTTCAGTTCCACTACCGTGGCATTTACCTGTTCCTGTATCTGCAAATATTCCATAACTATTGTAGTTTAATGACGTATTCACTAATGTTTTTTGATAATCTCTAAGGTGTGGAGATAAATCAAATTGCTTAAATTCTTTAGTTTTAATCTCAACACCGGAATCAATAATTTTTAATTCCTTTAATTTAGGAAGGGATGAATCTGGAAAAAACCAGAACCCATCCTTAAACTTTCTTCCCTCAATGGTGCGTATGTAACTTATTTTATCTTTTGGTATTTCTAATTTAATCATTGATTGCTTCATCTTTAAGTTTTTTGATTTCAGATTTCTTCATGCCCAAAATATTTAACTGAGTTTCCAATAGTTTAATTTCCTCCCTAAGAGTTTTCTTTTTGTCTGTCAATTCTTTCTTCACTTCTGCTTCTTGTGCTTTCTCTTCTTTAACATCTTCACACTTTGCTTTTTCAGCTACAAATCTTGCTGTGACTTGTTCTCTAGTATCTAATTGTAAAAAATCTTCCTCAGTGAATTTACTGAATCTTTTTTCGATAGCCAACTCACAGAAATCAGGACGAAGTTCAATTCCTATTGCATTGCGATTATTATTTATTGCTACTTTATTCACCGTTCCGGCTCCAGCAAAAGGATCTAATACGGTATCTCCTGGCATTGACCATAATTTAATAATTCTTCTTACAAGTTCCTCTGCAAAAGGAGTTGTATGTCCAATTCCAGAGTTAGAAATATTCCATATTGCATCTGCCCATGCTGCCCAGTCTTCTAATGTAATATCGCTTCCTACTATATTTTCTGTATCTCCTGCTTTGCGATAGCAGTAAACATAGCCCCAGTTAGCTGCTAATTGAACGTCACTATTTTTAAGATTTCGATACCATAAAGCTCCATCTGCCAACATAGCCCTTTGTGCTGAATATTTACGCCAAATTGCTTCAGTCCATAATGTAAAACCTTTTTCTATGAAGATTTTATTAATATCTCCTACAATATTTTCTTTTCCTCTTTTATTATCTCTTCCTAGTGTATAATTGTAATCTTCAAATTGAATAACGAATTTACCTCCAGGTTTTAAAACTCTATGACATTCTTCAACTGCTAATCCAAGAAGATAATAATATTCTTCATATGTCTCGCAATTTGAAATATCGGATGGATCATTAGAATAAACTCTAAGATTATGATAAGGAGGAGAAGTTACAACTAAGTCAATACTTGCATCTGCTAATTTTGGTAATTCCTTAAGGCAATCTCCATTGATCCATACGTTTGTTAATTTATTCATTATTAAAATCCTTCTTTCTTATATTTATTTTATTGATTGTAATTATGTAAAATATTAAATTACCTACAAACAAATTCTCACCACATCCTTAAATTATTTTAATTTTATTTTCTCCTAACATCCATTCTCACAAACTAAATACCTTTCTGATTCTCTTTTTGATCCCCATATCTCCTCGTATTCCACCTTTAGAACAAGATTTCCTCGACATTCAGGACAAATCCCCTCTTGTTTGCAATATTTTTCATTTTCCGTTTCAAGATAGTCATAAATTGAATTTTGATCAAATAGTTCTATCAGAGGAACTTCTTTATTAATGATTTTTAACCATATGTCATTTGAAACATCATACTCAAGGAAATCAGTTATATCATTACAAGTTGGTAATAATTTATTTTGTTCAAGAGTATTTTTCTGCAATGATAAATTTATTATGTAATCGGTGTATGGTTCACAAGGATAGTCACATGATGAAATTCGATTACATTTTATGTTTTCACAATAATTCATTTAATTCTCCTTCTATTTATAAACTCCGAAACCCCATTGATCAAACATATTTTCTAAAACGTCAATTGCACCATCTAGTTCTACGCAATAATTACTAATACATGAGTTAATATGTGGACTCCAATGTTTATTGCTTCCAAATGCTATAACTGGTTTTCCTAATTCTTTAAATCTAGTTAACTCAAATATAGTTCCAGGACTAAAATCTATAGAATCTAGACAAACAATACAAATATCTGATTTGTTAATGTAATAATTATTTTGGTCAACCACAATCTTAGGATCGTATGTATGATTTATTTCTCTTAGAAAATTAATACAAGGATCAAATGTACTTACTGAATTATTTTTAGCCCAAGTTTTAAATTTATCTCTCCAATTTGTAGCCTTATAGAATTCATTATTTCTATGATGTATGGTAAGTGCTCCTGCAAGATATGTATACATATTAAATTTCACCTCCTAAGTATTCACCTAATTTGAATTCAATTGCTTCAATTAATTCATTAATATCGTCTGAATTATTATATATTTTTATTTTACACTTATTAATACACGCTCTAGCTTGAACCTCTGTTTCGTGATTAAAAGTATTAGGATCAACTACATATCCAACCCTTTTTTTAAGTCTCTCAATTCTTTTATTATCATCTGCAACTACTGCTACTGTTAAATATCCTAATCCTTCAAAATAATCATATTCATTAAGCTGTCTAGCGTCATCAATAACTACTTTATCTTTGTCAAATGTTTGATCATTGACATAATTGCACCATACATTAATTCCAAATATATTACGCATTGCTTGACCATAATTTTGCATTTCTGTACGAGTTTCATTTCCATGCATCCTACATTCAGAGTGAATTTTTGCACCAAGAGAAAACTTAGAATAGCCATATTTATCTTGTAAATAGTTTGCTACTGTGCTTTTTCCTGCCCCCATTTGACCAAATATTATTATATCCATATTACTTACCATCCTTCATTTTTCTAGTATAAAAATCTCCATTATATAATTTATATCTTGAATCAATATTCAACATATCTAAAATATTATATTTTTCAATAAATTTATTCCAAAATCCACAATTCTCAAATTCAGGACAACTCGCTCTATATATGCAATTAGGGACTAATACATCAGCTAATTCAACTTCGGTCTTACTAATTGAAACCTTTAAATCTTCAGCTAACTCTCTAGTTTCCTTACTGGCCTGATAGCATAATCTCTTTCGCATTGTATCAATTAAGTTCTGAGCGTTTGCTACACCTTCAAAGGTAACTAATGCCCCTTGAGGTTCTTTATCTCTATCTACACCTGTTCTATCGCTTCTCTGAGTAGATATAAAGCACTCCCATTTATGTCTAGAAAAATGAGTTGCGACGAAAGATTTAATATTCTTCCAAGACCAATCCACATTAATTAATCTTATGGGACTATGTTCGGATATTAATAATTTAGTTTTAAATTCACTATTAGGAATTGTGTCAGTATGGTTTTTATTTACAGTGTTACGACAAGCATTTTTAATGCGAATCCAATTTGCTTCAATTTTATATATTTCAGTTTTCATTTATAATCTTCCTCTCTTAATTAAAATTTACCTTGTCATACTGATATTTCTTCCAATATATACATGTAGGTTCATAGCAACAGCCCGTGCAATTTCTATGGTATAGTTCTTCTTGATTGTAACACGACAATCTATTGCGCATAGGAGTCAAACCTTTTTCAAGAATTGCTTTCTCAATATCAGAGATTTCTTCTTGGTCATCTTCATTTACATTTTCTTGATTCAATAACCATTGTTCATATTCCTCATGTGTTTTAAGAAGTCCAGAAGTAATATCTTTTAATTCATAATCATCTTCGAATCTTATTTTATAATAATGAACATCTTTTCTAAGACTCCTTTTTACAATTGTGCATTCTTGACCTCTGTATTTTACAATTAAACCAACAAAAATTACTTTATCTTCTGCATTAAATTTAGGTATTTTTTTGATGTCACTTAATTCTGAATATTTGTCTTCCTTTTTTTTTTTTGTTTAGTGGCTCTTGGAGTAAGATTAATTTTACCTTTTGCTATAATTTTCACCACCTCTACAATTTATTTTTCATATGTATCCCAACTAATAATATTATATATTACTTTATACACAAAGTCAATTTAATACCTTACATAACCAGTAATCTCAATTTCTACATCATCCGTTCTCATGAACTCTACAATATCTTTCTCCTCTGTATCATCTGGACATGAACAATATTTATGGTTATTGTCTGCTAAGTTTTGCATATCCTTAATTTCTTTTGCATCAAATATCAATAAAATAGGAATTTGAGTAGAATCATAGATTTTGTCTCCAATTTTTACTAACATAAATAATTCCTCCTATTCTACTTCTGAAACTTTTTTCATTTCAAGGTCATTAGGGATAAACACAATTTTACCAGTAATATCTTTACTAATTATTTTTGCTAATTCTGCAATATATTGAGGACGATATTTAATTTGATCATATCTAAATAGTAAAAACTCATTTTCTTTCAGATTTACAGTTTGAATATTATCAATAATATATTTAATTTTCTTTTTATTTTGTCTTTTATTCATATGTAATTCCTCCTCTAATTTGTCTCATCTAAGACTTCATAAACTAATCCTCAACACAATATTTAAACGTAACCTTGCTATCATTCAGTCGCTCACAAATCATTTCTACTTCATAACATCAGGCTCATTAAGCAAATCATAAGCAACCTTGATAATTTGTCTAAGAATGATATCGCACTCATTAAAATCTTTACCTTCGAAATCAGTAATTAAGAATCCCATCATTCTTTCATAATGTTTTTGAGATAATTCCTCATTAGTTAAAATTTCTTTGTTTAATATATTTACATTGTTTCTCATATTAATCATTCCCTTTTAATTTTATTTATTTCATAAATATTGACAAAGTGAAATAAGAACTGTATTTTTCTATTACTTATTTCACTTTACTTTATTAGACTATGTAATAATATCAACTCTTTCTTACAAACATTGGTCGAGTTTCAAACCTTCTAGTGCTAGTAGGGTCATAGCCTGAACCTCTGCACGAATGCAGGTTCTACTTCAATTAATTCGTCTCTAAGCTCTCATTTGTAAGCATTGTATTTCATTTACATTTTACAACATCTTAGTCATTGAATTAATTATCCATAGACTTTTACTATCAATATCTCCATTGAGATAATTAACGATAGCATAAGGCTCGATTCTAAACCTTTTTTATTTATAAAACTATATTCCCATGCTACTAATTAATACATTACCACAATTTCTAATTCGCTCAATCTCAATATCATGCAAAACTCTAAATACATCAAATTTATCAATACATTTACTTCTATCAACTTTATATGCCAAATCATTGACATTCATAATAAGAAAACTAGAATATAAATCTCTTTGGATTTTAAATTCTTTTCCGTCAACATTGAAAATATTCCATCTCTCACTCAACTCCTTCTTAATATAAATATCATCAATATGATTATATTGACTAGCTTTTTATCAATAATTTCAATCAGCATAGCAGGTGCTTTATTTGCAATAGATTTTCCAAATCTCTTCTTTTTATTAAATTTGCCATCTTTATTCTTAGTAGTTTTCTTCGCCCTCTTCTGCAATCCAGAATAATTCATTTTCTCTACATAAAACTTGTCGCCTAATTTTAAGATATGATTAGCAAGTCTATTATGTGATTGTTTCCTTAAATCTGCTTGTTTTTGCTGTAAACATTTTAATTCTGCTTGAGTTTCAATATAGTGATTAGATTTTATCCATTTATTCGCATTGCTCTTTTTATATGTGCCATTTTCATTGAAGTTATTAGGATTGGTAGCTATTCTACTTCTATCAAGTTTTCTTTGCAATACTCTCTTTTGCTTCTCAATGTTCTGTATTTCTGGTGCTAATTCTAATAGTTTTACTTCACTATTGGAACAATAAGCCACAGTTTGTGTTCCAATATCAATTCCGACATCCCCTTGAGTTATGTATAAATTAATTTCTCCTGTGTTTTTGTTAATCTTTTTGGGTGGGATTCCTTCAAGGATTAAATCAATATAATAATAATCTACTCCTTTTATACTTTTTTTAACAAACCTACAATATTTAACTCTATCTTGAATTGCTTTTTGAGCATAAAAATCATTATTCTCAATAATAATTGGCATTTTAAGTTTGTTAAAGATTATGTTTCCATCTCTGTATTTAATACCTTGTTTATTATCGGATTCCTCAATAGAATTTATTTCTTTATATTTAATAAAATTAACCTTCTTGGCATTCCCAAATCTTAATTTATTAACCGTATTGAATGCTCTTTTAACTAATCTACCTTTAATATGGCTCCCTAAACTACGGTACTCATTAATCATAACTTTTGTAAAAAAATTACTTATATCATATTCTCTAAACCCATATTTGATTTCTGCATGCGTAAATAGTTTTTGTTTTAATTTTTTATCAGTTTCTTTTCTTGCCTGATTATATAGTTTACTTTCACGCATTAAATTAAATCGGTTCAATGTTTCTCCCAGAATAGAATTATATAATCTTCTCGATAATTCAAAGTATTTATCAATTGCAGATTTATCAGAAGTTGTATATTTCATACGAAGTGTTAAGACATATGATGATGTTTTAGATTTTGCCATGAATAAATTCACCTACTTTATATAGTAATAGATTAATCCATATAATCATATTTCAATTTATATTAACTTTCTTTTAAGATAAATTTTGACCTAATTTTGAACACCTTACCTGTTTCTGGATAAATACAATCACAATTAAAGCACTCGCATCGAAAACATAATGCAGTATTACAGCTAAAGTAATTTTCTAACTTCTTTTTTAATTTATCCCAATTAACACAGTCTGTACAGGTAACACGTTCATCTTTATCCATGATGTTCATCTCCTTTCTTATCCCTTAAAATTTATCTTTCAAAGTATCTCATCTTTAATTTTGCATTGTTCTATGTCGTTATTATCATAATAATCGTGCTTACAATAATCACATATGACATCAATTAACCCATTCACAGTTGAAGCAAATTCGCAAATATTATTTACAATATTTATATACGGATATATCTTTTTGATGTCTTTAAGTGTTTCAATTTCAATTCTATTTTCAATAACTATATACAAAATTAACTAACTCCTTTCCAAATGAAAATTTTTCGAGGTATTAATTTAATCTCATTCCCCAACATTTATATTCTTTTTTAGTCATCTCGTTTTCTTTTGATATTACATTTATGTAATTATTATCATCTAGGATTTTTGTGACAACTACTGCTTTATGATTGTAATAAACAACATCACCTACCTTAAAATCAAAATCAGTTAAATAGTAATTTAGATAATTATATCTTTCACAAAATTTATCTAATTCATCATATGTAATAATTTCACACTTTCTATTAAACGAGGTAAAAGAAAAAGTAATTGTTGTTTGTGATAATTCGAATATAAACTTTTCTAACTTTGCCTCAGTTTCTCTTTTAATATCTATAATTTCTAAATTAAACTTCTTTCTGAGGTTTTCTATTACTGTAAAAATAGAATCAATTGATCTCATGGCATGATAATCATTATTCATTTCAATGGTTCCGTTAAACATTTTACATCTTCCTTTCTTAATTGGGGATAAATTCATTATTTCTTAGGAATACTCCAGACCATTAAAAATTCAGTTAATAAATCCCTATTTTGCTTAATTTCAACAGTTACTTTACAATTTTTGCACTTAAAAGTGTCACTATAACAACCTGATAAACACCATTCCATATTATTGTCTTCGCAATAAATACAAGTCATTTATTTATTCTCCTTTCAACCATATTTTTGAATTGGGTGCTATCATATTGGGTATCATATGGAAGTATTAACGAGTAAATGGAAGTATGAGAGAGGTAAAATACAGTATTTTAACTAATTTTGAGTAATATTGTTAAAATTTACCTCAATTTTAGTATTACTAATTAATTGTCTATATTTTACTCCTGCCATATCTAAGATAAACCTAGAAGCAATTGTTTGTTCTGTATTATTGTATTTATCACTTAGATATACAATTTCTGATATACCACTTTGGATTATACTTTTTGAACATTCGTTACAAGGAAATAATGTTGTGTAAATAATACAATCGGTTAAATCAACTTTTGCATGGAGAATGGCATTTTGCTCAGAGTGTACTACATATAAATATTTACCTTCTAATCCTTCTTTATTTTGCCAAGGCATTTTATCATCATCACAATTGTTAGGCATTCCGTTGTATCCAGTTGATATGATTCTATTTGATCTATTGACAATACATGCACCAACTTGTGTTCTTGTGTCTTTACTTCTAAGTGATGATATGTATGCAACAGACATGAAATATTCGTCCCAATTTATGATTTGCATTTATTTTATTGCTCCTTTCTTGTGAGGTAGGAGAGATATATTTCAATCTCTCCATATTAACTTTTATAATTACTTCATTTGTCTTTTAATTTCTGCTTCAATTTGAAGTTCTGGTGCTTCCCATCCTTCAGGTTTTGCAACTTTACCATCTAATTCCCTATAATGAGGTTTACCATCAGACCATAATTTAGCCATATTTGCTCCCTGCACAATATCAAAAACAGGTTCTAAATCTACTCCAATTTCTACAGCAGTCCCAAGGATAAAATATAGAGCATCGACAAGGGCATCTGCTTGGTCAATTACATTGTCTGATTCTAAAAATTCATCAACTTCTTCTTTTACCCAATTCATTCTTACTTCTGCTCTTTTTTTATCCATGAATGTAGGTTTACTTGCAATTGGATGATTAAACGCCATTTGAAATTCTTTTACTTGTTGTTGTTGCTTCATCATATTAATTATTCCTCTTTTCATTTAATTTATTTTTAAATTTGTAAAATTATCCACAGTGAGAATAGCCACAATCAGGATTAGAACAAACACTACATCCTTCTGCTAATTGCATTGGACTATGACATTCAGGACAGTCATTCTCATTAGAAATATCTTCAATTATACTAATAATTTCTGATGTTATTTTTGTCTTATTCTTATATTCTTCTTCTAGTGCTTTAGCAATAATGTCAGGACAAGATAAACCATTAATTTTCTTTTCTCCTTTTGTTTTTACTCTTGTACAAGCAGAACAAGTAATACCTTTTAATTGATCTACAATTTCATCTACTTTTGTGCCTGATCTTAATGCTAAAGATATAAGTCTATTTAGACCATCAATATTTGATTTACATGTTCCATTTTTACTTGTATTTACAAATGATTCAACTATATTTCCTTCTTTGTCACGATTAATTGTTAGATAAAATGAACCGCAAGCTGTGGTATATTTGTCTGTAACTCCATATGTTTTGCCAATAGATGAACGACTTAATGGTTGAATTGAATCAAGATTAATACCGTGACCAACTTCATTATTTCCAATTTGCATTGTTTGATTTTTACGTGAATTATTGCGATAATAAGTAACCCCTTTGATCCCTAATTTCCAAGCACTAATAAGTAATTCAAATAATTCATCTTTCGTTGCATTCTCTGGGGCATTAACAGTTTTACTTATCGCATTGTCATAATATTTTTGGAATTGTGCTTGTGTCTTAATATGCCATTCAGGTGAAATATCATTAGCACATCTAAATAAGTCTCTTAATTTTTTTGGTACAGAACTAATTTGTGCTGTTCCTTTTTCATAACACTCTTTGATTATTTCAAGTTCTTTTTTTGTATCTTTTATAATGCTATGTAACATAGTTGCAAATAGTTCACTAGCTTCATATATTTCACCAGTAATAATTCTTCTAAGAATTGCAACTCCAAAGAGAGGTTCTACACCATAGGCAGTAGTATTCATAATTCCTGCTATTGATCCAGTGGGAGCTTGTGTACTAATAGTTGCACATCTTGCAGGAATATTTTTTATAGCAAAAATACTTTCATTCCAACTAGGGAAATTGCCTTTTTCTAATGCAAGTTCCGTATTGTATAATTTCTCAATCTTTTGTTTAAATCCAAATACTTTGTCAATGAATTTAAGACATTCTTCACTATCATACCTAATACCCATTTTAATTAATAAATTAGCCCATCCTGCCACACCTACCCCAATTTTTCTATTTGCTAAAACTTTTTCTTTGAATTCAGGAAGAACATATTCATTAACATCAATAACATCATCTAGAAATCTTATTGCATTTTTGATTACATATTCAAACATAACCAAATCTACATCTTTTGTTTTTTTATCATATAGATTTTCTAAGTTAATACTCCCTAAATTGCAAAATTCATATCCTTCAAGGGGTTGCTCTCCACAATTATGGACTATTACATTTTCTACTACTCCCCAATGTGCTAATGGTTCCATAAAATCATAAACTTTTTGCTTTCCAATATTTTGAATAGATATTACTGTTGGACATTGATCTTTGAACGCTAATAACTTTTTATTTAAAGAATTTTGTGCTTCACATTCATATCCATCGTTTAACATAAATACATGGTTTGGAGTACATTTAATTGATTTATTATTACTTAATTTTAATTCTATAACTTCTTTTTCTCCATTACACCAAACTTTTTTACTGAATATGTTACCATTTGAATCAATAATATTAATTTCTTTGCTGTCTAATTCTTCAAATGTTTGATATCCATCAGAGGTTAATAAATTCATATCACCTGCAAAACAAGGATTTGTTGTACTCATATAATGCTCATTACTACTATTAAACTTACCATCTTGAAGATTGAAAGGATTATCACGATTAATAGAATCTGTCCATAATGCCCCAGGTTCTCCGTTTTCCCACAATCCATCGATAATATCATTGAACAAATCTTTAGCTTTTACAGTTTTATATGTTTTACCTTCCCAAACTAAATCAATATCTTCATCATTAATAATTTTATTCATTTCTTCATCTGTAATTGTAACAGATATATTCATTGCATTTAGATTACCATCATTCTCTTTACTATGTATAAAATCATTAAAATCTGGATGAGAAAATCTTAAACTTGCCATATTAGCTGCTCTTCTAGCTTTATCACCTTGAATAGTCGTATTTGCAACAGTATTAATCAAATGCATCCAATTAACTACACCAGCAGAAGTTCCACCAGATGATTTAATTATTGCTCCTTTTGGTCGAATATCGGATAAATCTTGACCAACTCCACACCCATACTTTGTTAGTTTTGCATTATGCCACATATGTTTGTAGATACCTTCTAAATTATCAGGTATTCTAGGCAATACTGAGCAAGCACTTAAACATTTATTATAACCAGACCCAATAAGAGTAGGTGTATTTGGCATAAATAATTGATTATCCATTAAATCATAAAATATTTTTTCATATTGTTCTTGCAATTCTGGAGTTTTTTCTGCTTTTGAAATTGTTTTTGCTACACGCATAAACATTTCTTCTACTGTTTTTTCAATTACTTCACCTGTATTTGTATCCTTATAAAAATATCTATCTTCTAGTAATCTTTGTGTGTTTTCATTAATTACTGCCAACTATGTATCCTCCAATATATTTATTTTTAAATTTAATTACCTAAATACGATAAAAAGATTGATTTAAGTTATATTTATTATTCCACTAATAAATCATACGTCTTTTCAAATATATCAATTTTACAAGGATAAATTTCACCACTGACACCAATGATCAACATATCCAATGGAGTGAATTTCATCATTCCTTCAAGTGTAGGAATCAAATAACATTCATTATTTTCATGAGTAACTGGATGACCATTATAATTAAATGACCAAGGCATATCACATACTATATTTGCTCCATTATCTCTTCCGTATGTGAGAAATTCGTCAAATGTAATTGCCTCAATTACTACTGGTTTCTTACGATATTTTGCCATTTATTTTAACCTTCTTTCTTATAAAATATACGATAGAAATCTTCTTTTAAGGTATTTACTTTCCCCAATCATATAAAATATTTCCACATTCTTTGCTTAAATTATTTGACAATATTCTTAGTTGTTCAACTTCAGTTTTGCTAATATTTCCTGCAAATTTCTCCAACAATATTTTAAGTTCTCTTACAATATCTAAGATATCCATGTCTCCATAATTCATTATTATCACCTCCTTTAATATTTACAAATCCCAATGCCTATTCTTCTTCAAAATCTCAATAACCTCTCCTGCATATGGTTCATCAATATTTATAACTAAATACTGATTACTAGGTTTCTTATTAAACTTAACTCTGCTGATTCTAATATTTTTAATAATTCTTGCTAAATCAATACTATCTTGTTCTGATGCGTGTTTATATAAATCATCTTGCTTTATGACTACATATTTGTGAAAGTCAATACCATGTAAAGAAATACTCAAATTATTTTATTCACCTTCTTTCTATATATTAATAATTTATTTTATAATTCCAATTCTTAAATTATACAAATCACAGCTAATATAATTGCTTAATTGACTCGTTAATACCCTTAATTTATCTAATTCTTCTATGCTTAATTCTGGGTATTTATCGATTAAAGGTTTAATTTTCTTTACAATCTCTTCATTCATTAATATCATCCTCTTCTTTCTCTTCAATTAATTCTACATGAACCATCTTGCTCCTATCACCATAAAACCAATACCAATCATTTTCTAAGAAACATAAATTATGAAATCTCATATAAACTTGATCAATTGGTTCAGGAATAGCATTGAATCTATAACAAATATCTTTTTGAATACAGTTGTTTACTGCTTTACACATTGATATGTTAGCCAAACTTTAATCTTCCATCCTTTCATTTTTAATCTTTGATTCATTATCAAAAACTTCAATTCTTACCTTTTTATAATAATGTCCTTTATTAGTATCCTGATCCACAATAAATGCATAGTTAACTTTGTCCGTATAGTTTTTATTGTACTCTTCTGGACTACATTGAATCCAATCGCCATCTCTACCCCATGTAGAATTTTCATTATGTAATCACCTCTTTTGATTGTAGCAAGAATTTGATTAGTAGTATTTATAAGATATGTGATCAAATTCTTGCTAATATTATGATAATTATTTTATGATTTGTGTTTAGAAATTATGATTATTTAACCAATCTTTTTGTAATATGTAGTTGTATTGGTTACATCACTTTTGCTGAACATGAAGTTTACTGTGTCTTGGGAATCGTATTCTTGTGAAGTGCAGGTAGTCCAAATTCCGTCGATTCGATTGATGATTTTTGTGGGATTCATTTTTTTGTTTTCACCTCCTTTGATTAGTATAGTTTATTTATTTTTTAGATTGAGATGATTTATTTACCTCCTGTGAATAGTATAACATGTGGTGAATAGTAAGTCAAGAAATTTTTATTTATTGGTTTAAGATAGTAATAATTCTTTAAGATGTGTTTTTCTATCAAAGTCTGCTTTTTTCTTAATTGCTCTATTAATAGTTTCTATTTCACCAAAATGAAATACCTTTTGTTTTGCTCTTGTTTGAGATACATACAAAAGATTGCTATTTAGCATGAAGGTATGTGCTTTAGGAGTTATCATTATAACTATTTTGGCTTGACCTCCTTGACTCTTCATTATGCTGATGCTATAAGCTAATTTTACATTCAATAAATCATTTTTAGTATAAACAACCAATTCATCAAACATTATAATTGCTTTGCCATATTCTATCTTAACAATTTTACCAACTTCTCCATTTGCCACAAAAGTTTTATCATCTTCATCTATATAATTCTCATTATATCTTATTGCTTTGTAATTATTTGTAGATTGAATAACTATATCATCTTCATAAAATTTAGTATCTCCAATTTGAATATATATGTTTCCTGATAATACATTAGGATTTGCTATGGGTTGTAAGTGTTTATTTATAGCAACCGTTCCATAATCACCTACATTATAAGATGATAAAATCATAATATCTTCTTTAGAATTTCCAGATGATAATAGTTTTTTATATAATCCAACTACATTTTTCATTATTTTTTCTTGTAACATAGGAATAAACATATATCCCTTGTCTTCTCCAAATATTTGCGGACTAAGAGAATCAGTTAAGAATTTCTTACTATTTCTAGTATTAGTTGCTACAGTAAGTACGCCTCCTTCTCCATATCTAAAAATTTCAGTAAGAGAAACTATAGGAATTAAATTTGAATTGATTAAATCATGGAATACATTACCTGCCCCAACAGAAGGAATTTGGTTCGAATCTCCAATCATTAATAATTTAGTTTTAGTGAAGTCAGTTGCCTCTAATAAATGTTTCATTAAGAAAACATCACACATCCCGAATTCATCCACGATCACTACGTTGTATGGTAATTTTGATTCTTCATTATATCCCCATATGGGAGGTTTATATAATAATCCTCTATGTATTGTAGATGCTGGTTCTTTAGTAAATTCTGAGATAATTTTACTCGCTCGCCCAGTAGGAGAGAATATAACAAATGATTTATTAGTATCCTTTAACATATCAATTACTGATTTAGTTGTAGCACTCTTCCCACTCCCGCTAAACCCATTGAGAATACACACATTAGAATTACACACCATAGGTAAAACTTTATGTTGCTGATCGGTAAGAATAATACTCCCATTATTCTTATATTTTTCAGTATCAATATTCCACTTATTTTCTACCTTCAATCCTTCTAAAATCCTATTAGCAATATATTCTTCTGTTTGATATGTTTCTTCTAATGCCACAGTTTTATTTACTTTATCAAAATGAATATCTTTGTCACTTTTAACAATATCAACAAAGTGTTCAATACATTTATTTGCCAATGATTCAGATTGTTTCCTTAATTCTTTTATATTCATTTTTGTATTACCTGTATTCTCGTTTTCTTCGAGTAAGAACATAATTGCAGATTTTTGTCTTTGACTAGAAGTTTGCAAATCAAAAGTAAAATCAATTGGAGGAACGTCTCCTTTATTTTTTGTTGCTATACAATCTTTATTAAACGATAGGAGTATCTTATCGGCTGTTTTGAACGAAATTCTTGACAATCCGCAAAGACAGAAATATGGGTTGTCTTGTAATTTTTCTTTGATTTTATCTACAGAACCATATTTGTCATATAATGCCTTTAAGACTTTGAATTCAATAAATCCCTTAAATTCTGTAACTAACTCACCTAATACAAAATTCTCAATTATTTTTCTTTTAATAACCTCAAATCTAACTTCTCCAATATTATATAGTTTCTTTAAATCAATGTCATCTAAACGATTATTAATAACTCTATCAATAATATCTGGATATTCCCTCATTACTTCATCAACATGACTATTACTATCTAATATGCTTTGCAGAAATAATCTAGTCGATGTTTCTGTTTTAGGCATATCCCTTCCTATGTTAATTACTTTATACGATATTCCATTCTTACCTTCTTTTTCTTCTGATTTTATACTATACTCTATGCCCGTTTCAAGGTCTGGTAAATTTCCTAGAATGCTGACATTTCCATACGAATTTTTCGCTATATGCGGATATTTAATATCATCAACTTCTAGAGCATATATTTTATAATCATCTGTATTATAAGGGTTTGCGACTACGACTCCCTTGAATTCATAGGTTATTTTATTTTTAGTTACCAATTAATACACCTCATAGTCAAATAATATTTTTTCAGTTTCACTTGATTTTCCCCATTTACCATCAATCATTATACTTTTCTTTTGATGGTTAAATTCATTAATTTTTAAAACAGAGAACAATTTAAAAGGATTATTCATAAATACATTTACTTCTTTAATCTTTGTCTTTATTTCCTCCCCTGAATTAATTTGTCTCAAAATGATATGCGGTTTAAATTTATCAGTATTTTTCAAATCAATAACAATATAGAAATTGTCTCCAGCTTGTTCATAAATGGTGAAAATCGTATCAGCATATTCCAATTCATTTTTAATTTGTTCCTTAATAGATAATTGCTTATCTTCAAAGGTAGCAGACATTTCTTTTATATAACCAATCATATCTAATTTTCTGTACTGATTTTCAGTTTTATCTTGAGAATATTTGATTAATATATTCTCCTTTATTTCTAGTTTTTCAAGATCCTTTATTTTTAATTGTTTACGTTTGCCATGTTTATTATATAGATCAAGAATTTGCATAAGTTTTTTATTCTTTCCATAATTAATAAAATAGTTCAATATAATAAGAATATTTATTTGTCTAGCACTAACTTTTACATTTTCGAAGATAATATTTAATAAATCAATAAAATTAGTATCTGTATTTTCTTCAATAATATCACAAATAGAATCTCTAATCTCATTCGTTATAAATTTAATATCACTAGGTAATTTATGTTTCTTAACTTTTGGATCTAAGAAATCATGCAATCTTTTATTTGCCATATCTAAATAGTATTGCTTGTTTAATTCTTTCGGAATACTTTTATGTAAAACTTCTTCATTGTAAATAAAACAATGTTCTGGAGTATTACCTATTTTCTCAATTTTATCTTCTCCTTTTACTTTAAATATTCCTAGGGAGGTTTCATCCATACTAGCAAAAACTCTTAATACTCTTTCATTTATCTTTACATCTCCGTGTAATGCATGTTGATACAATCTTGATACTTTAACAATCTTCTGATATTTTATAAGATCATTACATTCATTAATAGTATCCTCAATTTGTTTACCATGTACAAAATAATTTATTAGTGCATCATTAATAATTGGTAAATCATAATCAATTGCATTTAATTTTTTTACATATGCTCCTTTAGATTTATACTTTCCTTTTGCATCAATGATAATGTAATTGTTAACATCCTTTTGATAAATTTTATCAAATATTTCCCATTCTAAATCTAATCTTGTTCTGATTTCCCATTCTTTTGCTACAGCTTTTATCTTTTCAATATCTTCAATATTATTAATTTTAAGAAATAAACCATCTGTATTTGATTGTATTAGTTCACAAAACGGCTCAATTTTATCTATTAAGTCTAGTAATAATAATTGTCCAGCAATACATACGTTATTAGCCATTAACGGATCATACAAATTATTATATTCGTCCTTCATTGCTCCATAGGTTGCATTCAATACGATTTTATAAGGTAATTGCATAGGGTTTTTTGCTGCTTTTAATTTTAAACGAGTGTCCCTTATTTCTTTATACTTACTAGAATCACTTACATTTCTACTTACAAAACCGTATTCTATCATTAGTGCTGGATAAAGACTTGCTACGTCACAACAAAGTATGATTCCTTCATATGAATAATTGGGTATTGCACCGTGGATTCCTCCCCATGCAAATACATGTTGAACCCCTGCGACATCTGTGATTAAACTCTTTTTATAATTCATATTTTCTTTGATTTTATACCAATCTACAATATTCTTATATTTATCAGATATAACTAGTGTATCAGGTATAGTTAATTCAAATTCATCGTTTCTTTCAGTTTTTTGTGCATCTAAAATAATAGCTGAAAGTTGAGCTTTTGTTTTTGTAAACATAGTCATTGGCATATTAAATGCTTGAATTAAAGATAATTGACTATCGAATTCTTCTTTTCTATGATTAAATACCTCAATTGTTTGTTCAACATCATGTGTACAATATTCTAATACCTCTTTTAACTCGTCTTCTGTTAATTTTCTATTTATAGTAAATGGTACAGATGATTCTTTAATTTTAGAACCCATAAATCCTTCTAATTGCTTCAAGCTATGGAAACCAGTAGAAATATCAAAATTATTCAATGGAAAATTGTTTGATTTTTTTACTACCTGATTCCCTTTCTTATCATTGATAATAATTTCATTATTAATAGTATAAGGATTCATACCTAACAGAATTCCCTTGAGTATGTATTGATCGTAATTTCTGCTATTATATCCAATCCAAATATCTTCTTTGTGTTGTTCATAAAACTCACGTAACTCATCAGGATTATTTACAATTTGGGTTTTCTCTTTTGTAGTTTGATTGATGCATATTATCATCCAGTCTTTGATAAAAACTTCAAAATCATAGAATATATTATTCATATTATCCTCCTAATCCAACAATTCAGTTAACCACGCCAAATCTTCTTCTTCAATCTTATTACCTGTATCTTTATTTTTAAACATATCTAACTTTTCAAGATATTCTCTATAAGGTTTATGAATAACTGATGAATATCCATTCAAATTCGCTAAAAAATAACTTTCCGTATCTGTAACATCTTGCCACCATATTTTATTATCTAATGTATTCTTATAATCACTATGCTTTATTTTAATTTCCTCTACTGTTTTAATAATATCATCTAATAATTCGTGAATAGATTCATCGTCTAAAGATATTTCAACATAGCAATCTTTTACTACAAACTTACTCTTAACATCATCTGGCAAACAATCTATAGAATTATCAATAGATATTTTATTAATATAATCCTCAATTTGTTCTTCTGTAAATTTAATATCTGACTTCTTTAACCACATTTTAACACTTGATGATAAACTACTACCAATGGAATTTCTTTCAATAATACGACTTTTAACTTTTTCATTAGCTTGCATACATTCGACTTCAACATATTTTAGAAACGCCCATCTAGCTATAATCTGATCCATTGATATGTTTAGTTTTTGACTGATTCCATATGAATAAAGGAGTAATTGACCTTTTTCCTTATCTATTTTTTTACCTTTATATATGCTTGATGTTTTCCAATCTGTAACAAACAATACATCTTTATCATTTATTTTTTCCATATGTATAGCATCTATATAAGCTTGAATTAGTATATTATTTATTTTTATTGGAACAAATACTTCAAGTTTTAATTTATGAGGTATTTTTTGATGATTTTTAAAGAAATGTCTTAAACACGATTCATATTTATTTCCTATTTTTTTATTCTTATCTTCATCGCTTCTGTCATACTTTAAACCACCAATAGTAAATTCAAATAGTTTCTCTTCAAATTTTTCCAACATATCGGAATAGGATATTTCATTACTATAATATTTCTCTAATATATCATGGACTGCATTTCCAAATACTCCATAAATAGAATCATGTCTATCCTCTGGTATTTTAAGAATGTATTTTAAGAAGAAAGTATAAGTGTCTCCTTTGTATTGATTGTATTTTGACCATGAGTATATTTCATTACAATCTAATTTGTTAGCTATTAATTGAACTTCTTCAAATTGTTTTCTCAAGTCTTTTATCCCTCTCTTTAATATATTTCTTATGTTCTGTTTCATCGTATGTAACTCTATATTTTAGTAAGTATTTATAAACCTTATCTGGTTTATCTGCCGGACTTTCTTTATCTTCTAGTAATCCATATTTATCGAACACATAACTTACGGTACGTATTCCATAGAATTTACTACACATGCTTCTAATATGTTGCAAAGAAACATCTTTATCCATGCAAATTACAACTTCTGTGTTTAATGAAATAAGTATTTTTACTTGCTCATCTGATATATCATGTGACCCTATTGATACACCTGTTCCATCTTTTCTACTATGTCTTTTTAAGGTTGACTTCTCCGATTCAAACGCAACAACTCTATTTTCTTCTTGAATAGTCTTATAGTTTTCTTGCAATCCATACAAATGCATTGATTTAGGAAACTTTTTTAAAGGAAAATATTTAGGAATATCGAGCATTTTATACTCAGGAATCGTAGTTCTTCCGATTACACCTACAAAATCATTTTCATCTCCACACCAATGTCGCCAAGGAATAACTATTCTCTTCTTTTCTGCACTATACCCTATTTTAAATAATTCACAGGTAAATGGCAGAATGCCGTCTTCCTTTATCCAATTTATATGGGGCAGGGATATATACTCCTTAATGATACCTTCGTCATACAACTCAATGTCGTCAATGTTTACAATGCATCTTTTTCTTTTAACCTTTTTGAATACATTTAATGGATCTTTCTTATCAGGTTTATCTTGTTTATTAGTTTTAAATTTGTACTCTAAACCAAACAATTTATGTAAATATTTATTTGCTTTGGGAAATGATATATTTTTTATTGTCATAACTAAAGTTAGCAGATCACCTCTAATTATTTCGCTATCTGATTGAAATATTTTAGTAGATAACGTTTCTTTATTTATAGCAATATTATTATTCGATGTATGATTAGGTAATCCACATCTTAATTCTTTTGTATATTCCTTAATACCATGACAGTCTAGAGATTTTAGTATTTCTTGTAGTTTATCATTGTCTAAGATATAAGTTTTTAATTCAATAGAGGTCATTCAATTATTTTCACATCACTCTCTATTTATTTTATTTAATATCACTTTTTAAATTATAATTCAATATACTTTCATATTGTCTCCTTAATTTATCTCTACAGCCATTTTTAATTTTTATATGAAGAAAATTATATTCTTCTAAATACTTTTCCAATATTAATTTTTTATGCTTAAAATATTCCATGAACGCATCTAAAGGATCATTGAAATATCCTAAATGCTCCTGATTGCTATTATTTGAAATATAACAAGCATATTTTTCTTTTGTTTTATCATAAGACACTCCGGGATAACCACTAGTATTATGTTTCTGAATATTAGTAAAGAAGTTATTTATTTTTCCAGGTACGAACACACAATTTTCTAGATTATATATTTTTGCATCAGTTAAGACATCTTTATCGAGTTCGAATTTAATATTTTGATGATCTATCATATCTTGATAACCTAATATTTTAGGTATGTCTTGAAGAAAATATTCAAAACACAACCATTTTTCATTTACAATACAATCTTTATATGTTTCTTCTTTAATATGAAATTTCTCATCATAACATCTTTGCAACATAGATACCCATTTATTTATATATGGATTGTGTTTAACATTTTTTACATATCCATAGTATCCTTTATTATAAATAATTGGTTTTAATGAGTCTTTTATGTTTTTGTTTATAATTTGAATACCAGTAGAGATGGTTTGAAAACCAGTATTTTTAAATTCAACTACGTATCGTTTATTACCTGTTTTAGATCCGTTTGTATCATATACACCTAAAACTTTATATTCTCCAAATATTTTGCTTATAAAAATTTTTCCGATATATTTATTCCTATCGTTTTGATTTTCTATTTCTTTATTAATGCTATACTTTTTTATCAACAAATTATTCCCTCCTACCAATCTTGCGAAATATTACAAATTCCAAGTTCCTTATACATATTTAAAGATAAATCATACTCTGCAATGATTTGAAATTGATTAGTTTGCCCGAATCTATTTTTTGTAATAAATATTATAAGATATCGCTTATCTTTTTTTAACTTAAAAGGAATCTTGGTGAGATTTCTCTTCCCTTCTAGTTTGTATGGTTTTATTTCATGTTTTTCATTTTCATATTCATCTTCAAAAGGTTGTCTAATCATAATATTAACTGACATTACATCCACAATCGATTTAGCCATACCAATTTCATTGTTTGTGTAATATCTTAGTTTAGTAGCAGTTTTACCTAATTGATATGTAACAAGTAGACTAACATTTTTAGCAGTTGGTTTAATCACATCGTAAATTTTTACCATATCCCTTTGCATTTCCAACCATGTTTTATCAGAATTACTATCAGCATTTTCTTTAAGCGTATCAATGCAAAAGTATTTTACATTTCCCAAAGCTGAATATTTCTTTATAATTTTAATGGCAATATCTGTAGTATATTTTTCTAGAGGTATAATTGTAATATTTTTATTTTCCTTCTTATCTTCAATCCATTTTGCACATTTTCTTAATAATTCCATTGTTTTTTCATCAAAATTCCCATCCCTTAATATATATTTATGTAAGTTTTCTTTATAAACATTATTAGCTACCCATATAATCATTTCTTTTTGTATTTTGGTTTGATCTTCTTCGTTTATAATGAATACTACTTTTTCATCGTGTTTTAATACTGAGGGAAATAACCAATTGATTGCTGTAGTTGATTTTCCGGCTCCCGATAGTCCTCCCAATCCAACTATATTTCCTAAATTTAATCCTGATATTTCTTTATTTAATATAGTGCAATTATCAAGTGGTAGTCCTATATTGATTCCTTCATTTAATTTATCAATTAACTCATTTACGCCAGAGCAAGCATTGTAACTTTTAACATCACCTTCGACATTTACGAATATATGATTAAGATTAGTTTCATAATAAGCATATATTTCTTCTGTATTCATATCTGCGAATTGACTTAATTTATCATGAACAGGGAATTTTGCTTTCATTAATTTAAGAACTGCATTCCATTTATGTAATTCGTTAATGTACCCGTCTAAATTTTCTTCTTTTACATATTCTTTTGCTTTGTCAATGGTGTCATAACCACCATATTCATCATATTTAACTTTCAATTTATCATGTTTTTCAAGATATAATCCTACGGTAATTTCATCTAATGATTGTTTCTTTTCTTTCTTGATAATATCATGAGCAATAACAAAATATATCTTCCATTCATTATTAGAGAAATCTTGTAAAGTCAAATTATCATATGAATACATTAATTCTGGGTTCTTGTAAAATATAGATGTGGCGTTTGCTTCAGCAGATAATTTAAATTCTTTAACTTTTTTTACAGCATTAATTAATTCTTGTTCATAAGGACTTACTTCTTTTTTAGCAACAGTAGTTTTTGACTTTGTTTTTGTAACAACAGCCATTTACCATAATTCCTCCAATTCCTTATCGATCTTTTTATCTTTACTTTTTGCTTTATATTCAGCTCCTTCATGTATTTGATTTTCTAATTCTATATGTATGGTTTTTTCTTCTGCCTTCTTAGAATTTTTTAATCTTGATAAAACATTGTTTATTTCATTTTCAACAAAACTCATTATTGTATTTATTAAATGACGTTCATCTTTAATCTTCTCTCTACTTGGGCCTAAATATTGAAGAATACTATATTTACAAAATTTACAAGTCAATAATATAATTTTATAATCATAATTTGCTTGTGGTTTCTGTTTTTTATTTGCCATAAATGTTCCTTTATGTA
>Ga0209318_1000651_pt1 | contig 31240 bp, 49 predicted proteins | sample RifGroE1_FD_183999 | JGI IMG/M metagenome (GOLD analysis project Ga0209318, IMG submission 183999) | Groundwater microbial communities from Rifle, Colorado, USA - Groundwater E1 (SPAdes) (version 2) | ecosystem: Environmental > Aquatic > Deep subsurface > Groundwater | place: Rifle, Colorado... | reverse complement strand
ACCCCGGCTTAATAAAAGACGAATTCTTAAAATGATATCCTTAATTCTAAAGATAGATTAGAAGATTTTGACCCCCTTAGATATTTGATTAAGTTAGTTATTTCCCATTCTAGTCGATCAACACTCATCTTCTCTTTTACTAATTCCAGGGTGGTGATTCCTGACATTGAGCAGTCTTGATCGCATAAACTAGCATTATGTTCCTCTGCACTAATTGATTCTGTTGGGGGTTGCTGCACCTCTTCAAGGTGTTCTGTTGTCACCTCTTGTAGAGTGGTGTCTATATTCCAGGGCGTCCCCTCTTGTGGAGTGGTGTCTATATTCTGAGGTATCTCCACTTGTAGACCATCTTCTTTAGAAGATGGCTTAGTTTCTTCACCAAAGTAATCCTTTACTTGCTCCTTAGTCCAAAAAGTGGTGTTTACTTCCCCATCAACTTCTTCCTTCTTTTTAGATCTAAAAGCACCTTCTGGCCTTACTACCTTTTTACATATGTAGGATACTGTTGCTTGATTCACGCCAGTTTCTTTAGCTATGTCTTGTTGCAACATGAGTGTAGTTTCTAATAAGAATTTAACTTTGTCTTTCTGTTCTTTAGAGTAAGTTGATCTATGCACTAACTCTCCCCCATCCATTAAGTTATTTCTAACTAACTGCTTCCTAAATTTAGATACTTGTTTTTTGACAAGTCTTGATATGTAAGACTGGGATACTCCCAATTCCTCTTGAATATTCCTCTGTACCCTATGTTCTATTAAGGAGGGGATTATTAAGTTCCCATATTTTTCATTGACTCCAAATTCTTGCAGTTCTTTCCATATACCCTCCCTAAATTCTAAACTTTCATACCCCTTCTCTTCAGACCCCCATGTATCTATTAGATGAAGTTCATTTCCATCTATGTCTGTATTCACAGGGGCATCAAATGATATGTCTAATCTAGTTTTTTTATATTTTCTATAATGCATTAAAATCTCATTCTCTACACATCTTGACAGGTATGTGGCAAATTTCACTCCCTTAGATAAATCAAAGGAATTAAGAGCTTTCATATATGCAATATGGGATATACTAACAAGTTCTTCATGCATTGAATAATCGTTAGCCCATATTTTTCTAACCCATTTTTTAGAAAAGTAGTGAAGTAATTTGTAGAAACCTTGGTATAATAAATTATTAGAAGCCTCATCACCATCTCTTGCTTTATCTAATAGTTCCTGAGTTATCTCTATTTCCTTCCCCATTTCCCCACCCTCTCTACAAAGAAAAAAGAGCAGAACGCAAATTCTGCTCCTTAAATCTTATTTCAAGTGGCTAAGTTCTGCCCCTGTGCTTCTATCCTACTCTGTAAATGTTTTATTCTAGTGTTCATATGGACTAATGTTCTAGACTTTTCCGCCCAGTGGTGCCCACCATTTTCATTTAAGTGCTGATACACTTCTGGCAGATAATCATTTGGGTGTTTATGAGTATTAACATCCTTATCTTGTAGATGCTTTAAAGCATCTTTCACATGAGGTATCATAGTCTTAACATGGAGCTTTCTTAATTGAGAATAGTGGTTATGCATTTGCTTTAATGTGTCTAAATCCACATCATCTGTGTGAAAAGGCTTATCCGCGTCTAAATGGTTGACAAGAGCATGACTATATCTTAACCAATTAACCCCTTCATGATTAGATTCATCCCACAATACTTTGTTTTGCTTGCCCCTTTCTAATAAGCCTTCTCTTGAGAGAGATCCCCTTAATACAGCATATTGGTGTATTCCTGCCATAATTTCACCCCCTATAGGTAGTTGCTTCTACCAGAATACGAAATCCTGCCATCTTCCTTCAAATTAAAAAGATGTATTGATCTTTGTATTTCTGCCCCATCTCTGAAAGTAGGGGGATTCTCTACCTCTCTAAATCCCCACTTGTTTCTGAGAGAGGCAAATGGGGATTGTGACTTGACCCCCCGTGTAAATCCATCCCCACCATTACGTATGAATAAAGTACCGTCTTTCTCATACAGCAGTTTAGTGGAATGAGGATCTTCTGTTAGCTTCATAGCCTTAACAGTGATACCCAACATTACTTACCCCCTACTCATATTTAACTTGTATATCATGCAATTTAGCAAAAGCCTGAACCTTCTCATGCTTATCCTTATGATCTCTGTTGGTGCTCCAATCTTGAGGTACTAAAACATGATCTACGTCCCTTTTAAAGTCTACTCCCCCTAATATTTGAGCTTCAAAGAAACCGGCCTCATTATTTCGAGTTCCATTAACCACAGCATCCATAGCCCGCTGACGAACTTTATCAGGCTTTTTAGGATTTGCCCATTTACTAGTCCATCTGTCCACTAGAGCGTGATGAGGTGAGGTAGCATGCCTAGTCAGTTTACCATTGGTTTCCCAGGGCAAGCTATTAGAATCTCCCATAGTCACAGAAGATCTATCTTTAACATCATTCTTTAGTACTAAAGCAATACTCCCATACCCAGAAGAATCTAAACCCTGATTAAACAAATCTATACTACCATAAATAGGCCTTTCTCTAGGAGGTGCCTCATCAAACCCTTCCCCATATATTTCTCGTTCTGTAATCTCCTGGGCCTCAGTGTCTATTCCCCCCATTTGAAAGGGATTTTTCATATGGCCATCAGAGCTAAATTGCTCAAGTATGGTTACTCCACCAGGTAGCTTCTCAAGAGGATCTAGATGCACCATAATGCGAGCATTATAAGCATTAGAAACAAATTTTCTATAATATTCATCAGCATCGGAATCCGTTAACTTAGGATTATCTACCATAACTGACTTTATAGCCCATTTGCGAGCCTTTTCTTCATAATTTTTGCTGTTTCTCCCTGCAAAGTCAAGGGCATAAGCTTGATGTTTTCCTAACTTAACTCCCTCTATCTGCGCAGAGGCAGAAGTTACACCCTTATTAGGATTTTTGCCATCCATAAGGAATTCATGACCCTGTGCTATCCACAATTGTATCTCAGAAGAGCATCTCATCCAAGCTACTGCTGGGTGCAAAGTGTTGCCCTTTTTATCCTCATGTATCCAGTTTAAACCGTATTCTTCCGCCCTAGCCATGATGTCAGACCTATCATAATTCTGTCCCAGCAGTTTAACTTGATTTTGTATATCTGGAGTGATTGTAGCATTAGTTCTTGACATTAACTCTTTCTGCTGGGTTCTCACTCCTCCCACCATCTTACCTTGGGATAACAAAGTCATAATGTGTTTCTTAAAGTACATCCAATTCATTACGGGATCTTCTTTTTCCTTCCAGCCATAATCATTGTTCCTAGCCCACTCCATAAGCTCCTGCTTATTTCCCCCATGCTTCTCCAAAAGAGACAAGAAGTGTTTCTCTACAGTACTCTTGTTCTTCTCCTGCATAACCTTATCTGTGTCTTTAGCATTATCTGCTATCTCAAAAACCCCACCATTTCGTATCAGGTGTTTTATAGCACTGGCAGCCCTCATCCAATTCATAGGGGGGGAGAACATTTCCCCATACTGGTCTAATCTCTGCCATGTGATACCTTGTTTATCCGCCTGATCCATGATATAGTCATGGGTATATTTCTTCTTGATTACATTTTCAAAATGCTCTATATCAGAAACAAAGGTTGTCTGACTCCCCCTATTGCTTTCCTTTGTGCTTGTTTTAACCTTATTCATCCCAGCTAGTTTAGCTTTCTTTCGGCGCTGTAGCTCTTCAATAGTAGGAAATTCATCTTCATCTTCAGGATCTTTATCTTCAGGATCTGCCTCTTCAGGGGCTATATCGGGCTTCTCTTTGGATTTAGGCTTGGATTTGGGTTTAGGATTTTCCCCAGGTTCCGGCTCTTTAGCATCTTCCTCATCCCTATCCCTTACTTCAACATCTTCATCCCCACCCCATATAGAATCATCATCCCAGTCGATTTCTTTATCAACTTTAGGGTGCTCAGAAGCATGATGTTTAGGAGGTGCTTCTGTCTCTATCTTGTGACCTCTAGAGGCAGGTTGACCTGTTTTAGGGTCTACCCATTGCATGCGAGTAAATGTTTTACCATTTTTACCTATAACTTGCACAGCACGTTTAACTAGTTTATCTTTATGAAGCATACGCCCCTTTTCTAAATCTAGAACAAGGGACAATATATCCTCACTTTTCTTTAATTTACCCCCAGTGAGTGCTGTCTTATCACCCTCAACATATAAAAGCACCTGTGCTAGGTTGTGATGGTGATCCTTTTCGTCATTTAGTATCTCCTCAATAATAGGCAAAATTTTATTATCAGTAATATTTACTATTAACTTTTGATAATCCTGTATGGCAGTTTCTTCACTTCGTAAATTCTGCTCTATCAGAGGCTTTAAATCATTGGAATCACTCTTCCACACTGAACGATACATCTCTTTAGCTTCCTTAATTTTAGATTCATCAGTTCCTACAACAATGCAAGGGACATGGGTATAATCGAGTTCTTCACTGGCTGTGTACCTGTGGTGCCCATCTTGGATATCGTAGTTATAACCTATCTCAACTGGAGCAACACTATCATGCTTTTTCATTCTTCTTATTAAGGCTCTCACCTTATCAGGATTGGTGGCCTTATCAGTTTGGTATACTTGTCTTAACCTATTAATTGGGATATAAATTACACCATACTCACTTGGTACTGAATATGCACACCGCTCTGCCCCTTCTGGCAAGTGAGCACTACCAGCTTTGAATACATCAACGAACAACTTCATACTACACCCCCTCAATATACAACTTCACAGATTTGTTGATGTGGCCATTAAAAGGTTTAAATAACACAGGGGTGCTCAACTCTGTATATCCCCCCTTCATAATCATGGAAGAGAGCAATTTATGATCTCTCCAGGAATACTCACTTATCGGTTGCCCCTTCCTAACACAAGCATATTGATCTCCTAATCGTAGTATTACCCTTTTACCTGGCTTATTCTCTGCTACCACATAGCATTGTCTTGTTTCTGACATTGTATCTACCCCCAATTAGAGTATTTATCCCCATCCTCATCATCACCATCATTAATATTACCCTGTCTAGTGCCATTGATGCTAATAATCTTAGGATCAATTACTGACTTGTGATAATGTAGCTCAACAGGTACATCATTAGACCACATATGGGCCCCATTAGCCCACTCTGGTATATCTCTAAAAATATCCCCCCCTCCCTCAGCATCATGCATCATGCGCAGCATATATATGTCCCTTAGATGATCTATGCTATGGATTTTAGCGATTGGGCGGGTGTGGTAAAGTGTGTCTGAAATATTCCCGGTGCAATCTTTTAAAGCAGACTCATCTATCTTTACAGACGCCCCATCACCATAAGAAACACAAGCTCCTTGGGTACTCCCATCAGGATTAAATGCCATATAGATTGGCTTCAAATCATCGTCCATATCTAACCCCATACACTCATATTCAGCCTCAGCTCTATCAACTACATTGCTCCACATAGCTTTGATACCTTCACCCTCACTTTCGTCAATAACATCTTGTAACATACTTAACTTCTTACGCGTACTACCAGTGTCGCTTGCAATTCTTTTATAGGTTTCTATATCCTGCTGGGAACCTACTGATTTGAGATACCCCTCTGAAGTGTTTGAAACATAACCACTAGTTAATATATTATCCATGCTTTTCTGGTTGATATTAATTGTTATGTTACCCTTTTTCATGTGTGCTCTGAGAACATTGGCCCTATTTACCCCCAATAATCTATCCACAGTGTATCTTGCTAAAGAAGGGTGAGAAGATAGTATTGAGAGCTCTTTATTCTTTAAACCCAACCCTGAATTTGACATCTTAGATATACGTTCTAAGGTAGATAACTGAAGTTTTTTAGCATAGTCAGAACTATTGCTGGAAGTGATAGACTTTTCTACTACAGGTTGCACAGACTTCCAATGCTTTTCTATACTGCCTCTTAAAGACAAGTACTTCTCACGAGTAGTGCCCTTCAGATGCATAGACTCTAAGCTATCAAAGATGGGGGCAAGTGACTCATTGGCATTGTAGTCTCTCAATAGTTCTGCAACTTCAGTTCTTATGATGCCCTTCTTTTCTCCTAGGGTTTCTTTTTCAGACTTTGTTGCTTGATTCTCTTGGTACTTTCTGCTAAAATCACTATCTTTGTGGGGTATGAAGTCTCTACCCTCTTTTCCCTTCCTAGACTCAGCAGTCTCAGGAACATAAAATGGAGGGTGCTCTCCATGTACATGGTGTTTATCCATGTCTACCGCTTGATCCTCCAGAGCTTGTTTATGAAGAGGATGCTTCACCACACCATCCCCAATAGCATTTATCCAATCTTTGGAATTATTAATTCTCCTTACTCCGTGGCCAGTACTGGCCTGTCCAGGATTCACCCATTGCATGCGAGTAAATGTTTTACCATTTTTACCTGTAACTTGCACAGCACGTTTAATTAAGTGACCAAAATTGAGCTGATGCCCCTTAAATAGGTCTAAATAGAGACTTAAGCCTAAATTCAGGGACTTTTTAACAGTCGGTTTGAATACCACAGGGGGGTCTACTTCATCAAATCCTTTCCCTAGAACACCCTCCAGTATATCTTTTTTACCCCACTTTACTTGTGAAGGCTTCATACCCTTTTCAACTACCCCATAGTGAATACCCCACCTAAGAACCACATGGTGTCTATCTTTAGAGGATCTAGCTACTACTAACAAATCCATGTTACTACCCCCAGTCCTACATAAAGTCATAATTAAAGTTCTGTTTAGGAAGATGTAATCCTAAGGTTCTGTCCACTGCAATATATGCGTATGTTAAAGCGCACGCAAGGTGATCTGGCCCTATCCTTGTTACCTTCTCATAGATTAAGCCATCCTCTTCTTCCATCATGGTGCGCACGTTCTTTAAATGCTTTATAAGCATATCAAGCTTTTCGCACCTGCCAAAAGTATTAAGTGACCGAGACTTGATATTATAAAGAGTACGCTTCATCTTGACTGTTTTATCCACACGTACTTGCTGGATATTATCACTCCAATTATCAACAATCGGAACATTATCCTTGGAAGTTCCCCAATTACATGCGAATACTCTACCTGGAAACTGTTGTAAAAGGTAAGTATTTCTATCTGCCCCATATCCAGCATCTGCTACTATAACATCTGGATTGTATGGCTTTAATATGGCTGTAAAGACATTTACATTATCTAAGGGTTTGTTGGGGTTCTCAGGCACCCAATGTATATCTAATAGCTCTATCTGATTGTCCTCAGTTAATCCAAGTATTACCAGCCAAGATACGTATCCCCAGTCTATCCCAGCATACACTTTTTTATATCTAGAATAATCCCTAAATCCTATAGGTTGATCGTATGATATGCAATTTAACACATCTTGATCAGTTATTACTAGACCTTCGGAAGCATATGGGATACCTATAACATAATTATAGAACAACTGCTTTATTCTGTACTGAAATTGATTTCTCATTATTTCGTCAGCGCTAATCCAAACAGCGTCTAGCTGGGAAATATGATATCCATGAGACTCATTTCTGCTTGGATAGGCTGCTACGTATTCTCCAAGATTCCATCTGTTAAGGGGCCTATGACACTTAGAACAGAGAAATTCGTATGTGCCATCTTCTATTTGCTCATTTATTATGTCAACACCATCAGGTTTTATCTGTATTACATTATCTTCGAGGGTCAATATTTGCCATTCATTACAGTGCTCACACTTGTGATGGTAAAATCTCTGATCAGATTTATTAAACAATAAATCTACACCCCTGCCTGGAATGGTGGGGGTGCTCCAGCGCCTAAGAAGACCATACCTGGAGGATTTCATACTCTCCCTAAAGGAGAGCTCAATCCCATCAGACATTCTGTCATACTCATCTAATCCTAGAAAATCTATATCAACACCCTCTCCAAGAGCACTTCCCCAAGCAGAACGTAAAAATAGCACACTGCTATTAATTAGTTTCTTTAGACTTACGTTATTCAACCTCAGGTCTTGTCTTTTTGTTAAGTACGCAGACTCTTGGAAGATGGGAGTGATACGGGTGTTACTAAAATCCTCTAGCTGCTGTTTACGTGGGAATGTGTACATTGCTTTTGTGTTATCATGAGTATCCAGGAACCAGAGCACCTCTGTAATACCCATTTCTGATAACCCCAGTTGCCGTGACTTTCTCACCACTTTATTGGGGTGCATATCATTCAATATGTCAACTTGCCAAGGTCTGTGCCGTATGGCATCGGATTCACTAGTAAAGGTGATAGGCCTGCCTTTGATGTATCTATGTTGAAGTGACCACAATGTGGGCACCTTATTTATCAGTATTCTCTGCAGATCATCCGCACTAATTGACATAAGCAACCCTCACCCCTCTATAAAAAGAGATACACTATGTAGTGTATCTCATTTGTCATCCCCTACACGGAAGTTATCATTGGCTCCATTTAAAGCTTTCATCATGTTCTCAATAACAAGCTGTACATTCTCATCACTAACATCAATAACCTCAGCCATATTAGTAATTCGAGCTTCCTCAAGTTGAGTGGTATTCTCAGTCCTATCAGTGGCCTCCCCTAACAGGAGCAGATCTACCTTAATTATATCCATAAGGTCTTTAGCGTGTCTAATGCCCTCTGCTTCTCCTGCAGCAACATTGTTCATATAATCGTCTATTAATGTACTTATCCTATCTCGGTGCTCCCCCTTTACCTTTCGCACCTCTTCTTCAGTGACAAGCATGTTTTTCTTAAAAGACTCTGCTAAATTGCTAACTACCCTTAACCCAGGCTTCTTCTGAAACGTCATTTTCATTCACCTCTTACCTAATTTGTGAATTTAAATAGTTTATTGCTCTCTCTATCAAGCTCGGCTCTCACTGATTTTACTAAATCGCATGACTCTATCTTTTGGGCTTCAAGCACGTCTTTTTGAGACTTCAGACTGGTAATGCGAGCCTCTAAAAGTGCAATTTCTTCACCTATATCTGAAATTTTAGTTTCTATCTCTTCTAATTTAAGATTGCTATCCCCCTCTGCATTGCATAAGTCACTGTATAAACAAGATAACAACTCTAGTTGCTGATATACAATACTCCTATTTATTTGCTTGCTCCAGCCAAAATTCTCCTCATATAAAGTTATAACATTATTATTCTCTCCTATGAGGTACATGTAATTGCTTGTATCAAATCTGAACATTATACCATCTAGTCCTGTCCAAACAAGTTCAGATTCTTTGAGTCTATTACATATATCTAAGTTTATTTCCTCAAAATGGGAATTGGCGTATTCTTCCGCTTCAACCTCCCGCTTTATGCCTAAAATCCTCAGTGCATATCTCTTTCTGCAATGAAAGGAGACTTGGTAATTTGTTTCTAGTGTTAGTGGGAATTCTGGTTGATAGGTAAAAGGATATACCCCATATTCAGATATCTGTTGGGATGCCCTAGATTCCATTTCTTGCTTATATGAATCCAATACCCCATAATCTGTTAAATAAGGTAGCAAATTAAATAACTGGGATTTAGTTAATACTTTACCAAAGTTTTCTTCTAAAGCTCCAATAGTATTCCCTTGTATAATCAAGGGTTGAACCAATAAATGGCTCTTTCTCCCTTCTTGGTAGCAAATACCATACCAGTTTTCACTTAGTCGCAGGGGTAACCCTGTTTTCTTTATCTCTCTTAAAATAGCATTCTCCTTCTGCTTTCTCTCCTTATTTAGTAACTGTCTCCTAGAATAGATTGAAGATAACACATCCTCTCCTACCCCTAGATTTCTTGCCATCTTAACTGCCAGAACTGTGCTCTCATATAATTTCCTATGTTCCATAAATCCTTCCAGCACTCTATCCATAAGTGCACCCCCTCAATTAATAAAAGTTAGGAGGGCACATTTCATTCCTTACGTTATTTGTATGCTGTGCAAGTGCTTTAACAGCACAGTTTGTAAGAGTGGCCCCAAATAAACCAGGTAATTCTATAATGGCTTTTAACTCTAACTCATCACAGTTACAATATAAAATTGATATAATCTCCTCTTTGGTTACTTGCCCAGTAATGACAAAATTATATAAGAGTATGCTACTCTCTATATCCATATATTGTGTTAACAACCCTAAAATCTTTTCCTTAAACTCATTCAATTTATACCCCCCTTATAAATTCTTTGTTTCTTAACAAAAGAAAGAGGTAAACTAAAAGTTGTCACCAGCTATGATAATCAGTGTGCATGTTTCCCAAAATCCTGGGAATGTGGTAAGTTGTCGCCGAATCCCCTTTAAAAAGGAAATGATCTTTTCATAATACAAGATTATGCTACTTTAACTCTTATGTGTGGAGGGAGAGAAATGTATTCTCACAGATTTTTTTATAGTGAGGGGAGTGTAAAATATGAATGACCAAATTTTAGTATTCAAGTACAAAAACTATAAGGGAGAGGTATCAACACGCCATGTAAAACCCCAAGAGATATGGTGGGGTGCTACAAAGTATCACCCAGAGATACAATGGCTGCTGACTGGGTATGACTTTGATAAAGGGGGTATGAGAGACTTTGCTATGAATGATATAATGGGATTCATTAAAGGCACGAAACAACCAGAAGAATTCAGTCAATTTAGCCTAGGCCTTAACCCTACTCTATTCCTCAATCGCATTGAAAAAGCATTAGGAATGACACTTTATCTAGAGCAAAGGCAATATCTCTTAGATCCCAATCATGTGTGGAAAGGTAATAGACAGTCAGGCCATACAACCGCGTACATTATTAAGCTCCTTTTATCTGAAGGGGAAGGACTTAGGCTCTCTAAAATAGAAGAGTTTAGCGACCGCACAGAAAAAAACTATAACAAGTCCCATTTCCTCCCCATATTACTAGAAGTGCAAGCTAAGCTAAGATATTACGGGTTTAAGGTAAGAGATTTAATCCGTAAGTAACATTTTCACAAGGGGAGGATTTTTGACCTCTCTCTTTTTTCAAGGTGAGTAATGGGATTTTGAAGGAGGGGTAGAAGTGTTATTAGAAATATTTTTAGGCCGAACATTGATATGTTTATCTGTTTTTGCCATCTGTGGTGTTTCAGTCTTTAAGGGGTGTAAATCTCTTATTAGGCAGGTGAAGTATGAATAGTGTTAAAGGATTTGTGCAGGGGATTTTATTATCAGGCAGTCTGGCAACACTAATACTAGTGTGTACTCAGTTAGAGTCCAGCAACCCCTTAATCATGGTTCCTTTTATACCCGTAGTAGCTACACTAGGGTTAATGGGGTTGGAATACTTAGAGGGGCGATGACAAAATGCTAGACAAAATGCTAGACAAAATGCTAGAAAATTTGTATTATGTGATGTTAGTTGTAGTATGCCTATGTAATGGGTACACACTATGCAATACTAAGAGTAGATCTAGCAAAGCTACGGGTATCATTGTAATTTTAATGATGGTAATGACAATAGTGATATATTGGAAAAACAAGGGGGCTTATTGTGATGGACAAAGAAATTAAGGTGGGACAGGTATACCGGGGGGAGGAACTCAGATTTTACAAAGTTGTGAGTATCAGATTCAATTGTTATTGTATTAACAAACTTTCGCGTATAACCCTACTAGATACTAGCGGGATGGTATCAAATATAGACGCCGAGGAGTTAGTACGCCCTGACAGCGTATACACTCTTTACCCTAATGTAAATTGGCACTTGTTGACTATGCTAAATGCAAATAAAAAATTCTTGCAAGAACGCGCAGAGTACAAGCAAAAGATATGTGGGTTGTGGACTAACAACATGTATGCTAAGAAAATTTTGTTTAACCGATCTGCTAAAGCCGAAGGACTAGACACAGGCTGTTTAGGAGTTAAGGAGGAAAAAGTGAGTACAGATAAAATGGAAATAAATACATTAACTCTTGAAATAGAAAGTATCCAGGCTGAGATCAGAAAAGAGGTACAGCTCAGGAATGAAGCCCAAACAAGATTAAGCAAGTTGAAAGCTAAAAGACAGGACTTAGAACACGACAAGATAAAAGCCATAAAGAAAGCCGAAGATGCTGCTAAAGCCAAAGAGGAACACGTAGACAGGGTGATAGCTAGAGTAAGAGAAGCACTAATGAAAGTCCCTAATTTTGAGTTTGAATGCTCCAGAGGTCACCACGTTACATGGGATGGAACTAGTATGCCTGAGTCGGAATACACCGGACATGATACTTTCATTTTTAGGACTTAGGGGCGCAGATTCGTACTGCGCCTTCTTTTTTAATCTGAAGGGAGTTGAAATCTATGATCAGCATAAACGGACATGTAATTGGCAGCGATTGCTACCCCAACAACGAGAGAATACTGAAGGCACCAGATCTAGGTCGCCATGTGAGTCATTTCTTAATTGACTTTAAGTACGAAACAGACATTGATATTTCAGTGCTCCTCATGTGTAAGCGTCATCTGGATGAGGTATACGACTATCCAGAAGTAACCTTATACATGAAATATGTACCTTATTCTAGAATGGATAGAGAGATACGGGGGTACATGTTCAGTTTAAGGCACTTTTGTACTACCATTAACAAATTACACTTTGATAAGGTAATCATACTAGATCCCCATTCAGAATCGACATCCCATCTCTTAAGGAGATGCATAGAAATGCCTATCAAGCCTCATATTGATAGGATTTTAGCTAGGGTGCCTATCTCTCACATTTTTTACCCTGATGCTGGGGCTCTGGTAAGGTACAGCAGTCTATTACCCGAAAGCATACCAACTTTTTATGGTGAAAAGAAACGTGACCCACAAACTGGTAAAATCCTTCATTACAGCATACCCAAGTGTCCAGACATAGATGGCAAAAGCATATTGATCATTGATGATCTGTGTGCTAAGGGCACCACTTTCCACTTAGCTTCCCAAATACTAAAAGAGAGAGGAGCCAGTAATATTTACTTATATGTATCTCACTGCGAGGACTCTGTATACACAGGTAAGTTACTTAAATCTGGTTTAATCAGCAAAATTTTTACCACCGACAGCATTTTATCAGATTGGTCTAACCCACTATTAGTTAACATTGAAAGGGGATAATAGCATGTTTATGGACATTAATCCCATGATAGCAACTGACTTCTATAAAGTCTTTCATAAATTTATGTCGGAACCTGGTACAGAGAAAATATACTCTACATTTACCCCCCGGCACTCCAGAATCGACGATATACAAGAGGTGGTGTTCTTTGGTTTACAGGGGTTCATTAAGGATTTCTTGTTAGATTTCTTTAACAAGGGGTTTTTTAATCTACCTAAGCACATTGCAGTAGCAGACTACAAACGAACCATAAAGTACACCATTGGAGATGAATGCGCCGATACCACTCATATTGAAGCTCTACATGACCTGGGGCACTTCCCTATTGAAATACGGGCGGTAAAAGAGGGCACCTTTGTGCCTATAAAAGTACCCCCCTTCACAGTGGAAAATACCGATAAGGATTATTATTGGCTCCCACTTTATTTGGAAACTCTTACCAGTGCTGAAACGTGGCCTGTTATCGTGGCCACAACAATTGCTAGAAAATACCGAGATATCTGTGAAGAGTGGGCAGAAAAGACTTGTGAAGGGAAAGACCATATTCAGTGGCAGTGTCATAATTTCTCGTATCGCGGTATGCATGGTTTTTATAATGCCACAACTACGGGTGCGGGACACTTATTATTCTTCACTGGTACTGACACCATACCTTCTATCTCCTACCTGGAGCGATTCTATAATGCCAATATAGAAAATGAACTAGTGGGCTCAAGTGTTCGGGCTACAGAACATTCCATTCAATGTGGATACAGGGATGACCTGAAGTATATTACCAGAATGATCACGGAAGTCGCTCCTAGTGGTATTGTCTCAGTTGTGGCCGATGGTTATGATTACTGGGGTGTATTGGGGGATGTCATGCCAAAGCTCAAAGATACTATCCTGGCTAGAGATGGCAAAGTAGTTATCCGGCCAGATAGTGGGGACCCTATCGAGATCCTATGTGGTAATATGGAGGTAGAGGATCTGACAGATAATGAATACTGTAAAACCCTTGAGGAGTGCAAGCGCCATATGCAAACTTGGCTGGTTGAGGACGTTAGGGAGGAAACTCCACACGGGAAATATGGAAACAGTGAACCAGAAGGTATTTTCAAGTTTGGCGACAAACACTACAAAATTGTTGTTGAAATAGATTGGAATAGGCGCGACTACAAATTTTATTATATTGATGAGCATAGGATTAAAAGCTGTGAAGAGATTGAACTCACGCTGGAGCAGAAAGGTTCTGTAGAGGTGTTATGGGATCTCTTTGGTGGCGCTGTCAATAAGAAGGGGTACAGGGTATTAAACCCCCACATCGGCCTCATATATGGAGATTCTATCACCCCTGAGATAGCCAAGGAGGTATTTAGACGGTTGGCAGTTAAGGGGTTTGCAAGTGAGAATGTAGTATTTGGTGTAGGCTCTTATTCATTAGGGTACTATACCAGAGATACATTTGCTTTTGCCATGAAAGCCACCCATACCATTATCAATGAAGAAGAAATCTTTCTCTTTAAAGATCCTAAGACAGACACAAACAAAATTAAGAAATCTCAAACTGGCATGGTGGTAGTTCTCAAAGATGCAGATGGCACTATCAGAATGATAGATGGATTAAATGCTGCAGAAAGAGACAGCTATGCGGGGCGTGACTTACTAGAAGTTACTTTTAGGAATGGCAAGCTTATCCGGGATGAAGTCTTATCAGAAATTAGGGCTAGGGTGCTTAAATAGCACCCTCCTTCCAGGAGTGATATAATTGGTAATGACTTGTTTGGCCTGGTATTGCCTTATTATGAGTCTCATAATCTTAGTAACAGTAATGCATCCAAGTAGTAAAATGCACCCTAAGGAAATTTTTTGGACATCTCTGGGTTATGCGCCCATGTTAGTATTTTTTGGTGTGTATCTGTGGAAATAGGGGGAGGATTTGATGTGTTTAAATGGCTTTTGAGTAAGGTTAATAAAGCTAGACCACAATATGTTGTACGGATACACATGATTGATGGAAGTATTTATGGAGTGTATCAGCATACTCTTGAACAGGCTAATGATAAGGCTAGAATTATGGCTCAGCAGATTAATCAGTGGCACAGCGATATGAGAGATATTAACTGTAAGGGGGGCAATGCCCTGGTGCCTTGTTGCTCTTGCCTGGGTGGAATGTCATATTTTGATGCATCTAAGATTAAGTGTATACGAGTGAGAAAGGTGTAAGGTGAGGTTTTGAATTCCTCCAAGGGGGTGGAGAACTTACAGAACGTAAAGGACTATTTATCTAAACGAATAGTGCATGCAGAAAAAGGATTGAGTCTATCAAGAAATCACATGGGGACAATCCTGGTCAAACTCATACCTATTTTGGTGGGCAAGCATTGGGGCTATGGGAAGGTAGACTATCAGCATATCAAAACATTATGGACTTGACAGATGGGGGTGGGGTGAAAGCGAGCACGTCCGTTAGGACTTTGGGGTTTTGCTGTGTACAAGTTATGAAGTGGGGTGGGTTAATGAAGGACCTTAGGGAACAGATTAAGAAGGTGCAGAGGGCCATAGAGGATAAAAAGAGCACGCTAGTTTTTCCCAACTGGGATATGGAATTATGTAAAATCAAGGAAGAAGTAGACATACTAGAAAAGATGTGCGACATCGAGTTAGGTAAACAGGCAAAAGAAAGGGACAGAATACATCACGAAAAGTATGGTAGAGATAGTGATTATTAAGTGGGTGTGCATAAACGAGCGACATCCAAAGGATGGAGCGAGGCTACTTAAATCTTGAAAGTGCCAGGTATTCTCACCGACTTATAAGGTTTTGAATTCCTTTAAGGGGTGGGGTGTGTGAGTCCGTTTATTTTTAGTGTTGATAAGGGGGTGGGGTCAAGATGCTAGCATTTTGTGGAATGTTTAGTGTTATGATGTTGACTTTCATATGGCTTAAACTGGTGGATATAGATAAGTCTATCAAGGCTCTACACATAGCAGGTAAGGGTATGCTATAAGCAAAGTGTGTGGAGCGAGTGGAGCGTGTAAAAGCGAGTGGAGCGTGTAAAAGCGAGTCCACGTCAGTGGACGAGCCTACCTAAAACTTTAAACATGCTGGGTAATCCCGATGGTTTATAAAATTTTGAATTCCTTCAAGGGGTGGGGTATTCTAAAGACAGTGAATGGGGGTTGACTGTGAAGGTAACCTCAGGTAGCTCAGTAAGGGTTATTAAGATTGATCGGTGGGATTAGGACTGTGAAGAAGCACTGGTGTGATGTGTGTGGTGAAGAAATAGAAGTCGAAGATGACTATCAACCAGAGATGTGTTGTAGTGGAATGAGGGAAGCCTGTGCCTGTATGGGGCTTCCCATTAACCCAGTGTTTTGTGACCTCTGTGAAGAGAAGATACATGGTAAGGCGGTTGATTAAGTGAACTGTAACATATGTGGATCATCCTATCCTAGGTTTGATTGCAATGACATGATTTTATGGCCTGAAGGTATGGATAAGGGCTATGTGTGTCCGGAATGCAACAAGGCGGATAGGAAAGTGTGCATGGTGTGTGGGAACACCGTGCACGAACCTTATCCTGACACAGATGAGATACAACGGGTGTGGTGGACTACCTGTAGCATATGTGAGGGCAGAATAAATTAGGGGAGATCCTTATGAAGGTGAGAAAGGAACTGAATAATGAACTTAATTAAGCCTAAAATAGGCAGATTTTCAATATCTATTGATGATATACAAGATAATTCAGACATGGTTAAGGAAGTGTTTAAGGGATTGATAGTGGTTAGGGCAGAGATGCTGTATCACTCCCAGGCAATAGAGTATACTGCTTTAGGGGACTGTTTTGATACAGTGCCAGAGGGTGAAATACCACCATATTATTTACCATTGATTAGTAAGACAGCTGTAGGGCAAGAGGGGTATGTGGTGCCAGTGGTTACTTTTAATGGGTGGAAGAGGATATTGTGAGGAGAAGGTGAAATGGAATATTGTGATGGATGCACACACCTATACCCAACAGAGGAGGAACAGAACAAGACACACTCTAATGGTATGCCCCATATATGTAATGTACGTGCTCAGAGAGTGCGTCATATGGGGCATCATCCCCATATTGTGAGAATAGATGGGTGTAAGGACTACAAGAATGAGAATGGGGGGTGGGATATGGGCCAAGTAGACATAACTAATATATCGGGGCTAAAAACACAGGTAGAGCAACGTCTATTTAATACTAGCCCAGTAGTTAGGAAAGGGTTAGAATTGTATTTATATAAAGGTCTCCCATATGAGAATGCTCTTTTAATGATCATCATAGCATTAAGTGAACAATCAGATGAATACTTTAGACATCTAGTTGAGTTAACGAAACATATGCCACTAACCTTATTATTTACTAGGGAAAGTTAGTGAGTGTGAGCATTACTGAAAACTTGAAAGGGGTGGGAGTGTGAAGATGGGGATGGTAATAACTCAATCAGAGTATGAAGATGTAGTTGATAAAGTAACTAAATCTATTGAAGACATGAGAGAAATAAGGAAATTTGACTACAAAGCTGGTACGTATTCTGATAGAGTGAATCTTCGAGCAGATAAAGTACATCGTGAGTTATCACAAGTGTTAGACATACTTCAAGGGGATAGTGAGGATTAATGTAACGAGCGACATCCGAAGGATGGAGCGAGCATGCTACTTAAATCTTAAAAGTGCCGGGTATTCTCACCGACTTATAAGGTTTTGAATTCCTTCAAGGGGGTGGGGTGGGGGGCCTCCGTTTACTAGTAAAAAACAGGGGGGTGGGGTCTAAAACACATGCCCGTTAGCTCTGCAGGACATACAGAACACATAGGGTATTTTGTCACGCTGCAAGCAAGTACTCACCACACAGCTTAAAGGAATAAGGGGGTAAATATGAACAAATGGGTTGGGGATTACATGACCCACTACAAACAGGATATGACTGAAGAGATATGCAAGGGCCTGATAGGCAAGGACATACGTTGTATTGGCACTGTGCCAGCTGGCATAGATAAACGCAGGGAGATAGGCTTTGAGGCAACAATAGTGGGATATGAAAAGAGTGTGTTGATATCCCCAGATGGGGTTGAGACTTTCAAATGGGTATTTCTCACTGATGAAGGGCTTGGATGTCCTATTTGGAGGGACGCTACATGGGAAGTGTTGCCTACTACCACTAACCCACAGGTGCGCATGAACTGTCAAGGATGTGTATGCAAAGACTGCTCAAAGCAAAAGGATTGCCCACTGTTGCAGAATGTTGATGTGAATGATTCATGTGAGTGGTGTAAGGGGAGAGCAAATACTGGGTGCCCAGAGATTAACATGTACATTTATGAGTGAGGCAGGTGCATAGAGTTGAATAATACAGATAATGATACTAAACCCGTAGACAACATGACTGACATTGAGCTATCTTTATTATCATTGGCCTCTCTACTTAAAAACCTCACACCTACACCAGGGGGTCAGCATACTCCTGAGCACTGCATGGTGATAGCTAATGCAGTAGATACTGTAGCCTTGTCTTTAAAAGCACTCATTAATTACAGGGCAATGAAAGATAAGAGTGCTATGGAGCTAATAATTTCAGGCATTAGCGCTAAGAGCAGGGAAGAGATAAAGAGGGCTTTAGCAAAATGTGATGCAGTAGGCTCTGCCAGTTGTGGGAATAACAGCACTGAGCAGTACACGAAGCCTTACCAACCTACAGAATGGGCCGATGGGCTATGATGTGTGAGAGGTGCAAGTGCAGACGATGTGCTAATACCTGCAAGAACTGTGGATCACCTCATGTGATCTGTCAACAGTTACAATGCATAACCTATGTTTGTGCGACACCATGGTAATCATCTAGCAGGTGACAACTTCACCTGCTTTCGCTTTTCTTTTTGGAAGGGGTTGAGGATATGAGTGAGTTGGGTGATAAATTCAAGTGTGGAGAATGTGATGGGTTAGGACAAACAGAGAGGATGGTTGAGGGGTACATGGAGTTTGGGGACTGCCCAGTATGTGAAGGTGATGGAGAAGCACGTGTGGAAATCACTGTTAGAGAATACCATGACCTTCAAGGATATAAATTCATGTATGAGCAATGTCAACACTAAGGAGGATGCACATGTCGGCAACATTTTTTGGCTACACAGTTCATTGTAATTGTGGCTCCTATAATGTAGGATATGTGCCTAATAGTGATGAGTACGGCGCATATGGGGACTCAGAGAAATTTGAATGCTTTACATGTGGTAATGAATTTAGGGTTTACACCCCATAAAGGAGGATACACTACATGTCACCTAAATTAAAGATGGCAGTATTTATGGATAGAGATGGGGTAATAAATCCATGCCCACCTTTCGTTAATAGTCCTGAGAGTTTCAGTCTTTTACCTCAGGTTAGAGAGACCCTTCAGAGATTAAAGGATGCTGGATATGCTCTTCACATAGTTACCAATCAAGGTGGAATAGGGTTAGGCTTCATGACTCCTAGTGACATGGTGAATATTAACTTACACATGATGGATCTACTCCCCATGATTGACAGTGTTGAATATTGTCCACATAAGCCAGATGCTGGCTGTGATTGCAGGAAACCTAAAGGCAAGCTTATCAGGGAGGTCATTGATGTTAAGGGGTATGACCCAGAGAAATGCTGGATGGTGGGGGATCAATGGACAGATGTGTTGGCGGGAAGGGATGCAGGGCTAAAACCCTCAAAATGCTTGCAAATACAAGCAAACACCAATGCCTTATCAGTAATGGCTGGGCTCATAATATGGAGAACCAAGCAGCAGGGTGATATATCTAGGAACAGCTTGAAAAAGATATCAACACCTAGAGTTAAATTAACTGATCAAGAGCTTAGAGACAGAAAGAATGAGAGGAACAGGCAATACCGGAGGGATAAGAAGAAACGAGAGGAGGAAGCTAACAATGTGGCATCAATTAAGCAATAAGAATTATTCCCAGATGATAGACCGACAAACACCGGAAGAGGCAGTATCCAGGTTTCATGAGGTGCTAGATGGTATGGGGGCTAAATACCTATCAACTAGGACTGTTGTGGTAGAGGCTGCACATAAATTTGGAGCCACCACAATGGAGGGAGAGGTGCCAGTAAGATTTGAATCCATTAAGGATGTGCAGAAGCACAATGAGAATACTAGGAAGGAGGCGTGGTGATGATAGTAAATAGCCCAATGTTTGATGTGACTTCGCCAGACTTGAAGCTGGGAACAGCTGTATGGGTAGTAAGCAGAGAAGTGCTTAGAGCTAAACGTAAGAAATTTGATGATGAGCGAGATGTAAGAAGCACTGCTGCTATAATTCAGGATGTATCTCCGTTGTCAGTAAGGCTTATCTGGTATGACCCCAGTGTGTTGGAGCAAGGCTTGATAACCATAAGGATAGAGCAGGTTACCCATGGAGAATACACGCTTGCCCCAATGGTGCCAAGAATTGATGATGTGAAGGGAGAACAAAAACTACCTATACTCATAAAAGACTTCTAGCATCCTAAACCCACCTCAGAGATTATTTCTCGGGGTGGGCTTTATTTATTGTTGAGGGGGGATTTAAATAATATCAGAGGAAGACAAGGTGCCTGGGGCACATTACTGTAAACACTGTGGGATTAGGTTCTCACCCAACAAGCAACAATTAAATAGAGGGCATGGAAAATTCTGTTCGCTTTCATGCACAACAACCTACAGGAATCTTACCAATAATCCATCTAAACGACCAGAAGTAAGGGCTAAGATTAAAGAACACCATGCAGATGTATCCGGAACCAATAACCCCATGTATGGGAAGAATGGTAAAGACGCACCAGGGTATATTGATGGAAGAAGTAACTTTGGAAGTGACACTTACCGAGGTATAGCCTTAGCAAATAATCCACATGTATGTAAGATATGTGGAGCTGAACCAAGGGGCAGACAATTAAATGTTCATCATAAAGATGAAAATAGGAAAAATAGTGCCCCTGAAAATTTGGAAATATTGTGTGTTACTTGCCACAACAATATAGTACATGCAAAGATCAAAGATGACAAAGGACGATTTATGAAGAAAGAGGTGATGCCAAATGTCTGAAGCAGTACAACAAATAGTTTGTATTGATCCAGGTCATTAGCTGACTCGGAGGATATGATCCAGGATCAATTGGTAATGGTTTACATGAAGCAGACTTAACTCTCAAGATTTGCTTAGCACTGAGACCACTACTGGAGTTTAATGGAATCACTACCATACTAACACGTGATGGAGACTATGCCCCAGATCACAAAGAGTATGATCTTAATGGGGAACTGCAAGCAAGGGTGGAGATAGCAGAGAATGTACGGGCCAATTTATTTGTTTCAGTCCATATTAACTCCGCTGTTAACATTAGTGCCACAGGAGTTGAAGTATTGGTATGTAGTGCTGGTGGTAAAGCTTCACAATGTGCCAGCTTAGTACTGCAGCAACTTGTATCTAGCACAGGGTGGATTAACAGAGGAGTAAAGATACAAAATGTTCTTGTCTTGCAAGAGACAAGTATGCCCGCTATACTAACTGAGAGTGGCTTTCTAAGCAACTATAGTGATTCTAGCAAGTTAAAAGATGCTGCATTCATTCAAGCTCTGGCAGTCAGCCATGCTAAGGGCATATGTTCCTACTTTGGTATTCCATACACAGTAAAAGGAGTGACTAACGTGTTAGATACAGTTGTATTATTGAATACAAAGGAAGACTATTGGGCAGGAGCAGATGTGGCAATAAAAAATGACAACTGCTTGATATCTCTTAGGAATCCAGACGGTTCAATACAAGAGGATGTCATGAGTGCCAGGAAGCTAATCATTGTAGGGGGAAAGACAGTCAACCATCCCAATGAGGTTCTACTATCAGGTAAGACTAAATATGATACTGCTGCAGCAGTTGCAAAGCATCTAGGATAGGAGGTGTGTATAATGAAAATATACATTGCGGGTAAGATAACAGGTGACCCAGATCATAAAGAGAAATTTGCTCATGCCGAACACCAATTAATCAATGATGGAAATATAGTTATCAATCCTGCCATTCTACCCCCAGGGTTTACCCAGGAACAATACATGAAGGTATGCATACCGATGCTTGATATGTGTGAGGCAATATATTTACTCAAGGGTTGGGAGACAAGTGCAGGAGCTAACACAGAAAGAGAATACGCAGAGTACACAGGAAAGATAATACTATTAGAGAAGTAGGAGGAATCAGCAATGAAATATATCTCAACGCAGGTAATTGAAGCTGTGCCAATGACTGCCGAGGAGTATACTGAAGTGAAGCAAGGTGCTTTCTTCTACTCTGGGGAAGACAGGAACGGATACCAGATAACCCATGAAGATGGAAGAACTGAATGGAAGCTAGGAACCTGGTTTGAATCAGTACACAAGGCAATTGACATGACCTTTGGTGTGGCTACAGAGGCTATGAAGCGAGGTTTGAAGGTTGCCTTACCATATTGGCAACCAGACGTCTTTATTAGCCTGAAAATACCAGATGAGCACTCTAAAATGACAGCTCCATATTTTTATGTTACCTCACGCTTTGGAAGAGTACCTTGGGTGGCAACTCAGATCGAGTTACTAAGCACTGCATGGAGAATAGTTCAGTAAAACAAACAAAAACCCTCCTGATCTCAACGGACTCAGGAGGGTTTTCTATGATTTGATCTATGATGACTGTAGGGGAAGATCATCGCTTGTTGAAGTTGGAGAGGTTTGAGGAGGTTGCTCCTTCCATACAGTGAATTGTGATACAAAGTCAGTTATTCCATTCCAGTATTTACTTGGCCCATACAATTTAGACTGTATAGGAACTGCATGAACTCTAACAATAGCTAAATTCACTTCTAGGCCTCTGCTCTCCAACCCCTTAGCCATCTCATACAGCTCTTCTTTTGTTATCTTGCCAGAAGTACGAGGTCTCCTAGGTTTAACTGTTGCATTCTTTAGGGGCATCACATTAGCGGTCTCCTGGGCACTGCTTACCTCTTCAAAGCCCTTACTAATTTGCTCTAATTCAAGGGCTAGCAACCTGGCCCTTTCCTGACTGATTTTGCTATTATTAGATCGAAGCTTATCTAAGTCGCGCTCTAGCTGATCAATCCTAGTTGCTTGACTGTTGACTAGTTCCACCATGCTACCAATAGTTCCCACTACCTGCTCCATTACCTTGCTCACAACCCCATCAACTCCTTCCAGCACTTTACCTATAGCATCCTCATAATGCTTGTGCTCTTCTCCTATCCTTTCCATCATCATATCTCTTATCGTAGGGGTGTCCTTCAACATCTGCAATATGTCTTCCACATTAAATGATATAGCTTTACTACTCTTTTTGTACTCCTTGCCAGCAATGTCTGAAGGCATTCTCATACTACTAATCCTGCCTGTACGACTGGCTCTACCATGAATACCCCTACCTGTTCGTTTTAATTCAATGTTGTCTTGTTGTAGCATTCTTGCTATCTCTTCAGGGGATTCTACTCGATTCATTACAAAACACACCTCCTGCTTTAATTTTCCTTCTTTTTGGGGAAAAAGTCAAGCTCTGGGATTTTCATACCCGCTCCGACCCACCGACTGGAATCAAGAATCTGCATCCTCTTTTATATGAAAGTTTCCCTTAGATAGGGTGGGTATGAAGAATACTTACATTATATGAGAGAATTCTAATAAAGCCTAGGATTGGTGGTGGGGGTATTGGTGGGTAAGCAAATAAGCCTCCGTGCTCACTTATATGAATTAAATGAAGTCCGCTCCTAGCTACCCCACATACTAACCTATCACACCCCATTTAGATGAAGCGTCCCCTTAGCTACCCCACATAGCATCCTACACCCCTACGCCAAGGGCATATCTGTACTTGACTTACCTGGTATCTCGTGATATAATAAAAACATCAGCAGGGGACACACACCAGACGGGTGCTGGAGATCTCAGTGCTAGATGTAGGAGGTATGTATAATGGTTAAGAAGAAAGCAATAGTAGGTAAAGTATCATCAGTGGTGTATCCTGAGGTAGGGACATTCAAGGTGGATAAAGACCTCAAGAAGATGTATAAGAAGTTATCTGATGATCAATTACGGGAATGGATTGAGTTAGAAGGACTTACTTGGAATCCTTGTGACGAGAATCCAGCTATCAACAGAATGAGAATGTGTATGGCGATACTTTATCTACACTTCCCTAAGGCACCTAGTAAGTCTAAGAAGAATGCTGGGTGGAAGCAGTTCACTATCGAGGACTTACTGATGATTGCTACGGAGCGTGCAGCCGTGTATGAGTTCAGTGACCATGAAGCTATCCTGAGGATGAGAGTGATCATGGCTATCAAGGCTACTGGATATGTAGCCGAGTAGAGAGAAGGAGGGCGTAAGCCCTCCTATTTTTATGTCCACGTGGATGCCTTAGATGAAGCCCCCGCCTAGGTAGGACGCGTAGCGTCCAGTGGGCTAGGGCAGGAGCGTATCTGTACTTGACTTTCTGCTCGTTTCATGGGAAAATGAAAATGTCGAGAGGAGGACATCATCCACGGTGGGTGGGAGATCCCCTGTCTCAGACAGGAGGTACGCCACATGAACGAACTGAACACATTTTCGTACGATGGGGACAATGTCATGGCCACCAATGCTCCTGAGAATGTGGTGGAGCAGGTGTGGAACACAGAGATGCCTGAGGAGTGCGATGAAGGAAGCCTGTTTTATGCCAGACTTTTGAATGAGCTGGGGTACGAAGCAGTATGGGTCACTTGGGGCTGAGACATAGGGGGGCCTACGGGTCCCTAGCTAAGAAGGAGGTTATTAATATGGTGGGTTGGGATATCAAGGAACGAGAGGCCTATCTAGCAGACTGGGGATTATACTTAGATGAGAAGTATTGTGTAGCTAACCAGATAACAGGTAATAGACCATGTGATAATGGGCACCCCTGTAACAAGTGTCAGACTGAGGAGGTTAGGTTAGCATTTGAAGAGTGGAGAACTACTAAGGGTGCATAAGCACCCTCTTTTTTTATGCCCATCTTGTAGGCATTAATTAAATGAAGGCCGCCCCTAGATACCCCATGTACCCCCTTATCCAGTCTTCTTATGAAGCCTCCCCCTAGGTATCACACCTACCCGTGTCTGCCATACCCCAGGGGCCTACCCGTACTTGACTTTTTCTCTGTTCCATGATATAATTATTTCAGGGTTGAGGGAGAGCAGTACCGAAGGTGCTGGGTGACTCGTACCTAGCCCAGTGATCTATGATAATTGAATATGTGTGGGGTATTAAAAATATGTAGGAGGTATGTAAAATGACGAAGAAAAAAGTTGGTACTGTAGGTAAGGTAGCTCCAACGGTGTATCCCGAGGTAGGTAGCTACAAGGTAGATAAAGACCTCAAGAAGGTATACAAAAAGTTATCTGATACACAGTTAGACGAGTGGTTAGACCTGGAGGGATGGACATCAGAATACACACCCACAGAGTCTCCACAGATCAATAGGATGAGAAAATGCATGGTAATATTGTATCATCACTTCCCTAAGGCTCCTGCTAAGTCTAAGAAAAATACGGGGTGGAAACAGTTTACCTTAGAGGACTTACTGATGATCGCTAGTGAACGGTCGGCGGAGTATGAGTTCAGTGATCATGAGGCCATATTGAGGATGCGTGTCATCATGGCTATCAAAGCTACCGGATATGTAGCCGAGTAGGTGTATGGTGGGGTGCTCACGCACCCCTTACCTTAGAGTGAAAGGTGTGGATACATGTGACTAGATACCAGTTATTGTGGGTAGAGGGTGAATTCGTGCGTGAGCGCATATGTGTATCAATAAGAGAGCTAATACAATGCACCCGTGCGCTAATGCGCGTAGGCATAAATGATTCTAGGTGGCAACGGGTAAAGACAAGAGTGTGAGTAGATTAAATAGACATTGCATAACATTAGGCTAGCAGACGTGCTAGCCTTTTTGTATGACCTGCCGCAAGCGAATTAGATGAAGCCCCCGCCTAGGTAGGACGCGTAGCGTCCGGTGGGCTACACCAGCCCTGTAACGGTACTTGACTTTTTCTCTGTTCCGTGATATAATTAATCATCGGTTGGGGAGCTACCCTGGTGGGTAGTATCCCCGCTAGATACAGGAGGTATGTATGAGTAACAATGTAGTACCACAGGAACATGTAGAGGCTATCAAGGTATGGTTAGCTAATGAGTGGAATATGGAGCATACGTATAGTGATGAGGATGGGCAGTGTTCGTGGATAATGGGAATGATTGTACTACCCTATGACCCCACTAATAAGGAGCACCTACCCTTTGATATCACACACTACCCTGCTACTAATGAGAGCCACATAGAGACCGCTGAGCTAATGGAGGATGAGGGTAACCCAATGTACCTAGTGCGTGCGGCTAATAGGGACTGGTGGGATCAGAGCTGTAATCACAACTGGGGTACATCACATTATGCAGTATGGTTAGAGATATATGTGGATGTTGTGGATGGGGTAGTTAGTGAGCACTGGGCTGATCTTAATGAGGAGCATATAGATGGTGAAGATGATATTGGTAAAACTAATGTGTGGCTACATGAGTTAGGTACCCCTCAGTATATGCAGGTGTGTAAGCCCGATAGCGTGGATGGTCCAGTATTTGATGATAGTGAGCATAATGATGCTACTACTGTGGATAACCCTTATACCTCTCAGTATCAGTGCCATACCTGTGAACAGTACGTTAAGTACGGCCCCAATAGTGAGTATCCTAGCAGTATCGATGACCCACGAGAGTGGCGTATTATCTCACTAGTAGTAGACGGTCATACCTGTGAAATATGTGGTAAGCCTACTGGATATGGTAGCACCTATGATGGTAAGGACCACATAGAACAACTGTATATAGATGGCGAGTGGGTAGAAGATCATAGATGGTAGTAGGTTGGTGGGTGGGCGAGTAGCCCACCCTATTTTTATGCCCTCGCCCATGCACCTAAAGATGAAGCCCCCGCCTAGCTAACTTGTCTATCAACCATATTAGTAGCCCCCCCATAGCTACATGCATACCTTTATTAATTGAAGCCCCCACCTAGCTAGAACACCTAGGGCCGTCTGCCCTACGCCAGGAGCGTAATCGTACTTGACTTTTTCTCTGTTCTGTGGTAAAATAAAAACATCAGCAGGGGACACTGGCCCGTAGCTAGGAGATCCTCACTGCTAGATGTAGGAGGTATGTATAATGGTTAAGAAAATTGCAGTGGTAGCACCTGTGTATCCTGAGGTAGGGACATTTAAGGTAGACAAAGATCTGAAGAAGGTATACAAGAAAATGACTGACGCACAATTAGCAGAATGGCTGTCATTGGAAGGCCTAACACATAAGGAGTGCATTGAGAATCAGGCTATTAACCGTATGAGAATGTGTATGGAGATTCTTTACCTACACTTCCCCAAGGCACCCTCTAAGGCTAAAAAGGCTAGTGGGTGGAAGGTGTATAGCATAGAGCAGCTAATGGTTATGGCCAGTGAACACTCCGTGGAGTATGAGTTTAGTGATCATGAGGCTATATTAAGGATGCGTGTAATCATGGCCCTAAAGGCTAGTGGCATAACTGCCGAGTAAATGGAGGTACCTAGCAGGAGGGGCACGTGGCCTAGAGACCACCCTAGATAAGGATAACTGCAGATAACCCTCAAAGGGTGCCATATGGCACCCTTTCTTTATGTCTATCCCCATAGCCCCTAGACATGTGACAAGCTACCCCCGAATAAACTAAAGCATAGAGGAGAAGGGGGTATGGGATGTGTTTAGCTTGAGCATGCTGGGGTTGGGCATAGGATCAATATTACTATGGATGAGTAGTAAGAAGGTGGATGAGACTAGATGGGTATTAGCAGTAGACGCCATAAAGAGGGAGCGTAAGGCGAATAGCAGGACTAGAGATGAAGAGTGCAGTAGGAGCTATTGTGACCACTACAGGTATCTTGATGGTAAATGCAACAAGCCTTGGGATCAATATTGTGATATTAACTAAGGGTGGCTCACGCCACCCTATATTTATGACCCTTCTGGTGTATTGAAACCACACCTATATGTTTTAAGCGGCTGATTTTTAGGGGTGGTCAGAAAGTGCCGGAAATTCAAGATCGACGATTTTCGCTTATGAAGTCCCTAAGAAGTTTGTAGGGAATTTGATCTGGTTGGATGGCAGATTTTGTTAATTTCAACGTGATCTGAATAATCTAGCATCGGGGGTGAAGAATCATGTCTCAAAGGTTTTTTAATATGAGGAAGTGAGTATATGAAAAATGAGTACAAGGTGATAGGAGACATTGTTAAGATAGTGGTTCCATGCCCTACTATAGATCAAGATCTGATATGTAGAGTTAGCTTAAGCAAGTTACCAAAGCTATTAGCAGTTCCCATACTCTGGAAGGCATACAAGGGTAAGGGAGGCTTGATATATGTTACAGGCAGACTCCTAGGTGAGTACAAAGGAAAAACACTAATCATGCATAGATTTTTAACAGATGCTCCCACTGGTATGAAGGTGGATCACGACAATCATAATACTTTAGATAACACTGATGATAACTTGAAAGTAGTTACTAATGCCCAGAATTCTAGGAATAGGCAGAAACCTAACTCATCAGGGTATATGAATGTTACTAAGACTAGATATAATACCTGGGAAGTAAAGGTTATGGGCATAAAAGGTAAGCATCGGGCATGCTTTAAGGAATTAATAGATGCTGTAATGGATGCATCTACATATAGAAAGATATGTGATGGTATTGTTAACCCACCTAGAACTTCAATTAAAGATGAAACCCGCTCCTAGCTACCCTGGCTAGCCCGATGGGCATAAAAATGCCCCATTGCTAGAATAGCAACAGGGCGCGTATAGTTATGAAGCTAGTTACATGCTATATGTGTTATTAGGTATCACAAGTCTTACTATACTATCCCGCTCCACAGGGTAATCTATGCACCGTGTTGGTAGGTTATCATCTGGAATACCTCTAGTCATTATCTCCAGTATTTTTTCCTCATCATGACCAGTTAGATACCCAGTGATACTAGTGCTGGTGCCTAACATTATCCAGTGTTCATTGCCCCCAATTACTTTAGCATACCCCTGAGCACCTGCGTCTAGTATGTCTTGGGCCATCAGAGCCATATCACCACTAACCTTAACCAATGTTACCAGACCCACTAATTTCTTAGCCATACTTACATACCCCCTACATAATGTGAGCCTAGACCTCTGGCCCCATGATTTATTATATCACGCCTGAGGCGAGAAGTCAAGTAGGCATACCTGGTATAAGCATACATAAGGGAACCTACCTGCAGTGTAGATTCCCTTAATTAGTGTATGCCTTATTCACTTAGGCCCGGGTGGGCCGCTTTATACAATATGCATTTTACATTAAAGTAACTACGGTGGATGTGCCGCTAACACAGGAGCGGTATAAGGGTGTAGCGGTCTACTCACCCATGCCAGATAGCCATTAATGGCTGGTGGGCTGGTATGGTAGGACTTGTCAAAGTCTAGGAGGTCTAAGTAATAACCTCCATGATATAAGCTGAAGTACCTGTCAAGGTAACTGTACATCAGATAGCCTCCTTACACTAGGCCAAATGCCTCTAATTCTTGATAATGGGTACTTAACACCCATTTAAGTAACTCATCATTAGATAGCAGTGCCACATCCACAAGGGTATCATCCTCAGATAGGACAAACTGTAACTCATCTTTCTTGTCTAACACCTGCACTTCACCTCGTCGAGCACTGTAGCATACTTGGAACTTGTAGTCTGGAGTAGCTGGGGGAGCGCACTCATAATTCTGAATAGAGGCTTCTAATATCTCCCAGCCCTGCTCAATCATAGAGTCTCTTACCTTGTTGCCCCAGTTAGCAATAAACTCAGTTATCTGATCCTCTGTCCAGCTAGTCCGTAGGGTGGAAATATCATCTTCCTGCCAGCGTACCACTATCATGTTAGATTCCATTACACATGCCTCCTATCTAGTCTCATGGTAGGCCAAATTTGCTCGAATGGGTTACTCATCCTGGACATCCCCCTCGTTAGGTACATCCCAGTCTAACTCATGTGCTTCATAAGACTCATACACTTCCTTAAGTAGCACCTGTTTAACAGGTGTTAAAACATACCCAAGATTAGTTAAGTGCTGGGTGGCTTCCTCGTAGATGGGGTCACCTTCTTCATCCTCACCTAGCTTTTCCCTCTCCCCTAGTACATTCTCCAATTCTACAGGGTCATCAGTACCTTGAACTAGGTATAAGCGGTTAGGACAGGTGGCCTCGCTATCACGGTATATCAGGAATACCACCACTTTAGTTAAATCTAAACTCACTATGCATACCCCCTATTTTGGTAAGCGGGCATAACCTCCGCCTCCATTTTCATTATGTCATGAAACAGAGGAAAAGTCAAGTAGGGTTACCTGTTATGGGAATGGATAATCCGCTCAGTTGAGTTGTGCTGGAATTAAGGTTGAGCACAACCACCCCAATAGGATGAGGCGTAAAATTTTATATTCCAAATCCGTGATAATCATGGGGTGGTCAGAAACTAACCTGACAGAAAAACTTAATAGCCTAGAATTAACCCCCTTACGCCACGTTCGCCCATTATGGGCGGGTATGGCGGGGGTAGCTAAATGCAAAGAGACTGGGATAAAAATAGCCCCTCCCACTACTAGGAAGGGGCGAGTTAGTATGAAGAGTATGAAACTTCATACTGAGGAGGTATGGCAGAAGGACTATGTGAGTCATTAACTCACAAGACACCCTTCTGACTTTCAAATTATATCATGGATCTGGGGAAAAGTCAAGTACCTGTTGCTGTGGAGATTTTAGTAGGTGTAGCTGGGTGATACATCAAAGCAGTACCTACTTTTTATCATTCTTAAAGTTGAAGTGGGTTTGTAGGTATGCTGGGTAGGGTGTCATATTATTTCTTTGATGCTAACCCCCCTTGTTTAGGCGTTTTGATGTACTGAGGGGAGGTAGAAGTGCTCCCTTTAATTTAAAAAAGCTTTTTAAGTATTTTAAGTATTTTAAGTATACTACTTATACTTCTT
>Ga0209318_1000649_pt1 | contig 31394 bp, 31 predicted proteins | sample RifGroE1_FD_183999 | JGI IMG/M metagenome (GOLD analysis project Ga0209318, IMG submission 183999) | Groundwater microbial communities from Rifle, Colorado, USA - Groundwater E1 (SPAdes) (version 2) | ecosystem: Environmental > Aquatic > Deep subsurface > Groundwater | place: Rifle, Colorado... | reverse complement strand
TTTTGATTCTGTGTTTAAAATACTTGACGCTGACCAAGAACTTGAATTAGGGAAAATTAAACAACATAAAAGTAAAGAAAGAGAATTTGGAATGCAATTTAGCAAACAAATTTGGAGTACAAAGGAACTAGCACATGTATTCCGACTGCCTGACCGTAGAATGCAAATGGATTATCGAGAATCATTAACTTCCATTGATATTGTTGAAACTGATATTCCTAAAGAATTGCAAAAAGGACAGATTATTATTGGTGAAAGCACATATAAAGGAAATGTAATTCCTGTATTTTGGAATACAAAAGATTACGCTATGGCAACACAGCATAAAGTTATTATTGGCTTACAAAGAACTGGTAAGAGTTCATATATCAAGTCTTATGCTATTGAAGCAATGAAAGCAGGGCATTCAGTTTTTGTAATAGATACTATTAAAATGTGTTCTGTAGCAAGTGATATTCGTGACTTCTTACCTCCTGAATTTCATGAAAAAATTATAGTATTAGATTATGGAAATCTTGATTATTTACTTCCTTTAAGTTGGAATGAATTATTAAATGATAGGTCAAATAGTGCAAGACAAAAGATGATGATAGCAAGTCAGATTTCAGCTAATCTTGAATCTTTTATTGAAACGGTTGGAGGTTCTGCCACAGATGACAAATTATCTCCAAGAATGCGTAAATTCCTCTCGGCTGCGTCTAAACTTGTTTTAAGTCAAGAAGGAACAAATCTGAAAGATATTTTAGATGTTTTACAAGAAAAAGAAATTAGGGACAAGTTTATTGCAAAATCAGGATTATCTGAAACAAATTTAATTATTCAAGAATTAAGAAGATTAGATGACCCTAAAACAAATGGGACAAACTATAGCTTAGTTTCTGGAATTTCAGATAGATATTCTATTTTACTCAATGATTATATCATGGAACAATTACTTTCAGTTAAACCTAATCCAGAAATAGATTTTAAATACTGGAGTGAAAATGGATTTTGTGTACTTATAAAAATGCCAGATTTAAAATTTGATAGGAGAAGTTTAAGACCCCTCGTAACATTTATTTATAGCAAAATATGGCTCTCGATGCTAAGTAGAGGTGAGCAAGAAGAACCAAGAGTAACACATTGTATTTTAGATGAAGTACATTCATTTCCCGAAGTTTGTAATATGTTAAGATCAACTTGTAGGGAATCGGCGAAATTTGGATTGAGTTATGTTTTTACAAATCATATGCTCACAGATTTAAAATCATTGCTTCCTGCTATTAAAAGTTCAGGTGCATCATTTATGTTATTTAAAACAACGAAGGAAAATTATAAGATGCTTGAACAAGAATTAGCTGAAGGTGAAGTGACAATTGAAGAGGCTCTTATGACTAAAAAATATCATAGTATTAACATTGTGAATTACGATAGGCAATATAGTGTGTTTACGACTAAAGCCCCTGATTTAATTGAAAAAAGATTTAAGAAATATGATAGGAGTAGTTTGGATTTAGAATGTAGTAAGAAATATGGCACTCCATTTGAAGATTAAGGAGGTGATTATTGTGGCAATTACTGATTATCCAATTACTTCTGATTGGAATGAAATTGACAATATGCACCCTATTAATGGTCATACAGGTATTGACTATGCCCTACCTCAGAATACGCCATTAGAAGTTATTTCAGATGGGATTATCACAGGAGTATCAACTAATGAAATGCTAGGCAACAACATACGTTACAAGACTCCTAATGGTGAAGTAATTGTCTATGGGCATTTATCCTCATTCAAATCTAAGATAGGAGATATGATTCATAAGGGAGATATTATTGGGTATTCTGGAGGAAATCCTAAAATACAACCATCTGGGAGGTCAAATGGGAGTCATCTGCATTTGAGTGTTTATGGGAAAGATGGAACTCTTGTTAATCCTGAACCATATGTATTAGGACAAGTGCAATCAGATAATTCTAGTCCATTTTTATTTCCTGTAATGCTAATTATGTTATTTATTATATTTTATAAATTTGGAAAAATATTTGCTTATGGACTGACTGTATTTCTTATTTTATTAGTAATTTTTATTGTATCATAATAAATATAAAGGAGTGAATATTAATGGGAATGATAAAAAGTATGATTGATAATTTTACTAAGCAAGAAATAGATATTGATGATTTAGTTGATTTTATAATTGAGGAGACAAGAATTAAAAGAGATACAATTGAACTCGTTTTAGACACAGAAGAAATTTATTTGAGAATGAAAGGAATAATAATTGATTAGAGTGTGTTGTCACTCTTTTCTTTTTGTAGATTTTTTAATATTTTTTATAAAAACTAGCATTAAAACTTGCGTAATTAATAGAATAGATTATAATGTGAAGAAAGGATGATTTTACGATGATTTTTAAATTTGATAAAGTTGGAAATATGGAAGGAGTAAATCAGGATATGGGTAGAAAGAGTAAAACTAGGGTTGAACATTATAATCAAGAAGATGAAGTAAATAAGGTTATTGAAGAAGTAAGAGAGAGCATGGAATTGGCTAAGACTGAAACAGCAGTTGGATTTAATGAAGTGTTAGAAGAAAACGACGGAACTGAAGATGCAGATATGATTCAAAATGAGATGAGTGAAAGCGAGGTTTGGGATAAGGGAAGTAAGAATGGAGTAGTTGAGGATACACAACAAATGTCAGCTAATGCTTTTAATGCTAAATATCAAGAAAAAGAAAAGAGGGATAATGATATGGGAGATGTAGTAAATATGAGTGATATGCCTACATTGAGTAACTTAACTAAAAAAGGTGAACAATTACCGGAATGGGAATTGGAAAATTGTTCACCTGTAATTATCAATAAAAAAATTGGCAAATATTCTACTCAAATGTCTTGTGGATTACTTGCGACAATGGCGAATGAAGGTAAGATTTATTATAATGAAAATACACAACGCTCAAGAAAGAGAAAATCAAACGGGGAAACCACTCCTTATTTAATGGCCTCTAAAGTTAAGAAAATATACGAAGAACTAATTTCCGGTGAATTAAATGGGATGTTAATTACACTCAATTCTCGAATTATTAAAGACGAGGAAGGCAATATATTAAATCCTCTTTCATATGATGAAGACACTCAAACACTCACTGGATCAGGGGTTCTTGATGCTGTCGATGGTTGGCACAGAATTTCTGGATGTATTCTTATGTTAAAGAAATGGAATATTAAAAAGAACCAAAAAACAATGCCTAGTCCTTGGGATTATGAATTCATCGTAGCTATTGAACACAAAGAAGAGGTAAAAGCAGGACTTATTTTTAAAGAATACGGTTCCATGCAACTAAAAATTCAAGCAAGCAAAATTAAGTTTCTTGATGTTTATGATTATACTAATATGATTGTTAGAAATTTAATGTCTAACTCACTTAGAGATAGAATAGAGGTAGATAAAACTCGAACCAAAGGAACTAACAATATTGTAACATTTGGAACTCTAAGTGATAGTATCAAGAAAAATTACAAAATTACTACCGAAGAGGATGTTGTTCCTATCAGTAATCATCTGAATAAATTTTTTAATAAATTAATAAATCTTTTTCCAGAATATTTTGGAAATGTTTCAAAAGAAGAAAGAGATTTGATGAGAGAAAAAGATGATCTAACCCTTGAATTATTGATGTTTCACGGTTATATTGCTATAAGTTCTAGGTTATATGGTAAAGATGATTGGGAAGATAAATTATCAAAACTTAAAAACAAGATAAATATTGGTCAATGGAGAGGTACTATTCTTCAATCTGATTGTCCAATTTGGAATAGAATATTTAAAGGTGGAGATGAAAAGAGAATAGTCAATGGAAGTTCAAGCGTTAGTTATGTTAGCAAAGTGATGGCAGATTATATTGAATTTGGAATTGATTATGCTGTTAATTCTATTAAAGAAGATGATGCTAAGAAATTAGAGAAATTGAATAAGTGATTTGGTAAAAAATAAGGTACTACCTCAATTACGAGACAGTACCTTATAATATTATTTATTACTTTATAAAATATTTATTATCCATATTCCCATTTATAAACACATCTATTAATATCTCTTCAATTTTATCGAAATTCCAATATGAAATACGAAGTAATGGAATATTTTTACTTAAACAATAATTATTTTTAATTAAATCTCTTCTTTTTGTTTGTATAAAATTATCTTCAGCCCTTTCTTGTGATATTCCTCCAAATCGAACAGGTTCGTAATGTTGAAGACCATCTAACTCCACCAAAAGTCTTATATTTATTTTGCTTGTTTCAAAAAATATTGCACTATCAAAAGGGAGGGAACGTTTGTCTCTACAATCTTTAAATCTATATTGTGATGTAAAGTTATAATTCCAAGTTTGTAAAATTTTTGTGATTAATTTTTCACTATGAGATTCTTTACATCTTGGACAGCCATCTCCTCTAAAACTCCTATTTGAAATAACTGCATTCCAATCATTATCACATTTTGAGCAATGCCACCATGCCTCATTGTTACAAAACTCAGGAACCAAATATGGAGTTAAATCTCCATTCAAAGTTGAATGCCATTCGGATGCCAAAACTGGATTAAGTGTTGCAAGACAAGTTCTTATTGTTACTTGTTGCCCAGTACACACCCCACAACCTTGACCAGAAGAAATATTATTCCAATTATTTTCAAATTCTTCGCAACATTCTTCTTTTAAGCATTTCCATTTAAGTTTGTCTTTCGCACTTATGTATATATTACTTAACAATTCAAAAGGTTTATTATTCAATTTACACCAATGCTTTATGTTTTGGATTGTATATGAATTTAAAGGATGAAACTTTTCAGGATTACACGATTTATCAAGTAGAATAACACCACCTAAAGACAATGAATAAAAATAATTTTCTTCATCCTTAAATATTAATCTTTCATTAACAACATATTCTTCACTTAATAGTTCTAAAGGAATTTTATTTGATTTTAACCAAAGTTTCAAATTTTGTATTGTATACGGATTATATTTACTATATTTTCTAGGTAATTGTTCTATTAATAAATTATGTAGATTGCAAAGATAATAATATCCTTCTTTATCTTTTAAAACCAACTTCTCAGTATTACTCACATGTTCTTTATAATTACTCAATAATTCATATCCTGAAGCGTTAACAATCTCTTTTGATTCTTCATATGTTCTTTTTCTACCATTCATAAATTTATCCCCTTTCTTCTACTCAAAAAAGTTTTACAAATGGATAAAGAGACTGTGTAGTAGCACAATCTCAATGTTTTACCTTTGACATGCTTCGAATCACATCAAAGAACCAATATTAAATTCAATTACCAACCAAAACCCCAAACAAACAAAAAAGAGCCTCAACAGCTCTTCGAAAATAAAAAATATTAAATTATAACTAATTCATCTAAAATAACCCAATTACCAACAATTCCCACCTCTACAACCCTTACTACAGGCCACTTTAAAACCAACTATTTCAAACAAAATAAAAACATACATTTATGGGATTTGTTTATTTATTATTCTCAAATTGAACAAAACCTTAAATTATGCTATAATAAACTTCACATTCTAACACAATCTCAACAAACAAAGGAGCAACAATAATGAATGATTTCCATGAAAATCTTATAAAAGAAATATCTAGAATAAATCTAACTAAAGAACAGATTAAAATGCTAAACAAATTAAATATATTTGAAAAAGTTGAGCCAGTTACAATTGAATTAATTGGTAATAATATGAAAACATTATTGGGCAAAAAGGAACCAGAACTCCCTACATCTTGCCCTTATTGCGACAATCCTTTTATAAATTCAAATGGGTATGAAGATAAAATTGAAATTCCTTCAAAAGATAAAAAATCTATGATGGTTATTCGCACTTATAATTTTGTATGTTTAAGATGTAAAATGGGAACACCTATATGGATGAGCAAAGAGACTGTAGAATTAATTCTCTGAAATACACATATTAGACATTCGTACTAAAATTCTATATAATATGATTGTAACTAAAACAGGAGGTATTGAATCAATGTCTGAATACGTATATACAACTGGAGACATAAGCATAAATTCTAAAAGGAATCCAAATATCCCAATAATTTGTCCAATATGTAAAAGTGAAAACGTTAAACCGTTTAACATGGTTGCTTGTATTCGTATGGAATCACCAGGGCTTACAATAAATCATGCACCAACTATTACACAAATATGCAATGATTGTGGTTATCTTATGTTCTTTATGAGAAGTGAACTACACGCCACCTTCGCTACGCTAAAAGATTAGTGCTTCCTGCTCAATTAGACTAATGCCTAAAGTATCAACAGGCTAACCCCGTAATCCCTACGGTTTTTTCGTTTTATTTACTTAGGCTACTAATCCTAATAATCTCAAACCTTCATCTCTAATATTCTTAGCTGCATTATAATCTCTATCAATAATACATCCACATGATTTACAAATCCATTCTCTATCTGATAATTGCAATTCCTTATTAATTTCACCACAATCATTACATTTTTTAGAAGAAGGAAACCATTTATCAACTCTGACTAACAATTTTCCTTCATTATCTAATTTGTATTTCAAGAACACAGTAAACATACCCCATGCGTTATCAGATACGGATTTACCTAAATTTAAACATTGACTCATTGCTTTCATGTTTAAGTCTTCAATTATAATTGCATCATATAAATTAACCAATTCTCTAGATTTTTTATGAAGAAAATCTTTCCTTTGATTAGCAATTTTTTCATGAAGTCTTGCAACTTTAAGTCTTTGTTTATTTCGGTTATTACTTCCTTTAACACATTTGGATAATTTACGTTGCTCTATAGCAAGTTTCTCTAATGAGTTACGATAGAATCTTGGATAATCAGCTTTCATATTTTGGTTATCTGTATAAAAGTTTTTCATATCCATATCTAATCCTAAAACATTTTCCTTCTTTGGAGAAACTAGAATAATTTCTTGTTCAAATTCAACTAAAATACTGATATAAAATTTACCAGAAGGTGTTTTAGATATTGTACAAGACTTGATAATTTGATTTGAAGGTATTTGCCTATGTTGTTTAACAGATACTAATCCAAGTTTAGGTAATTTAATCTTTTTATCTACAATTCTAATGTTGTTATTAACATTATTTGTAGTATAAGAATTTTTATCTCTATGTTTGGATTTGAATTTAGGAAAACCAACATTCTTATCTCTAAAGAAATTATTATATGCAGTTTGCAAATTCATTTGAGCATTTGCTAATGCAAGAGAATCTACTTCTTTGAGCCATTCAAACTCTGATTTATATTTAGCAGGAGTAGGCGATTTATGCTTCTTTAATTCTTCTTTATCATCTTTAAATTGTTCATAAGTGTCTTTACGTTCAGCAAGCATCTTGTTGTAAACAAATCTTACACAACCAAAAGTTTTAGCAAATAATATTTCCTGTTCTTTGGTTGGATATAACCTAAAATTATAAGCCTTATTCATATCTTTTCACCTCCTATGATATTATTTATATATTATTATATTATGGTTAGAAAATTATGTCAAGTGTTGCACAAATTCATCTCACCACCTCTTAGGTGGAAGAATTCTTTGTGGACGTAGGTTAAAACCGAAGAAGAAAAATTAAAAGATGCCAAAGAAAATGAAAAGTGGAAATAGAATAATTATTCTCTAATTCTTATATTGATACTCCTAACTACCAAAAGCAGTTAGGAGTATTTGTTTTTACTATTTGCTATTGCTTAATAAGCCTTACTAATATCCAACTTATTAACCTTTAAATCCTTAAATTCCTTCAAAGAATCATAAATACTCATCCCAAATCCCCTAACATCAATATATATTTCAGATTCTTTTACAACAGCTATATTATGAATAATACTAGCATAATTCTGTATACTTAAAGGTTCTTTATATTTCCTAGAATCCAAAGCAATCAATTGATCTTCGACATATATCAATATTTTATCTTCTTGTTTTCCTGATGTATGAATATATTCAATATACATTGGTTTATTAACAACTACTTTTTCCTTTAATCTCATATTCATATGCAACCTATTTATCATCCCTAGTAATGATTCTCTAGTCTTAGTTGTATTGCTTCCAACTTCTACTTGATCGTATTCTTCTTGAAGTTTTAATAATGTCTTAACCTCAAATTCCATATGCTCTGGAATTTCATACTTTTCTTTCCATGATTCAAATTCTCTCTGTACTCTCTCGCTCAAATTATTCATTATTATTCCTTCTTTCTAATTTAATTTATTTTTATTGTTATGTATCTGAGCATATTAATTGCAATACACTCAGATACAAGAAAACCTCAATTACTAATTACTAATCTAAAATAGCATACTCATTCAAAAATTTCTTATAATTACTTTCTTTGCAACTATCAATCATTTTCTGAGTTAACATTCCAATTTCAACTAAAGGTTTATAATCAGATTTAGATATTTTACAATTTGGATAGAATCTCTCTAACCACTCATCACTATCATTATAAGAAATAAAACTAATGGATTTTAAAGATTTTACTCCAATATTATAAGGCAAGCATTCAGCAAAGAATACATAATCGAATACTATATTGTTTTCAACATCACCATTATGCAAACTTTTTAAACTATAAACATTAACCTCTGAACTATAATCCACTTGATCATGTATTAAAAGTGTTAATTTTGTTGGTGTTTTCTTTTTGACTTCAATAATTGGTATTCCTGTTTTATCTAAAGAATTAATATCCTTAAACTTATCACACAAAGTATTAAAACTCTCATAATTGCTTCCAATATTATCAATATACAATACATTTTCAGGTTTCTTCAATTCAATAATCTTAGCAATCGTAAAGGATTTACCTGAATTTCTAGTCCAATCACATATTAAATTTGTACCTTCAAAATCTACTGCTTCTTGTTGGTGTTTTAATAATGTGTTTTCACTTCTGCTACTATCCCATTTGTGTTTTGTTGTACTTATATTATCAGAAATTTTATTAATAAAATATTCTGAAACTTTTTCTAAATCTTCTTTATTTATTTTAATTTCTGGTACAACATTAGGTCTATCCCTCTCAATCCTACATATTTTATCAGTCAATTTAACATAAGCATCACTCATGCATCTATACTGATCATAATCTTCTTTACAAGTTTCCATCAATTTATGTAGTTCTTTAGATTCTGCAAATAGAGATGATACAACATATTCTACAAATTCTCCATCCCCTTTTAAGATGTTATATTTATACATTTGATTAAGACTATCATATAGTTTTGATAATGAATCTACCATTTTTCTATATGGTCTAAAATCTTTAGTGTAAATATAGTATTTTGCTGAACTTGTTGAAATACCATTCATTAATTCTTTATTGACTTCAGCTTTACGCATATTCCCTAGTTCTGTTAACATATAAGTAATATCTTCCTTGATTGTTTTAATCATAATTTCTTTCATTGTTTATTCCTTCTTTCTAGCGTTTGGACGCTACCCTTAATTATTAATATTTTCAGAAATGCTTCCCATTGCTTTACCAATAATTCTCCCTGAATCTTTTGTAGTATTTATAGCATCAACTACATTCCAAACTTTATGTTTTCTAATTAACCCTTCACCATTTTGTTCCCAAACAGCAACTTGTCTAATCCAACTTCCTTCATCATCTGTAGTGCTATAATTGGAATACATCAATTTCCAATCATACATCTCAAGTAAATTCAATATTTCTTTAACCATTTTTATTTCATTAAATGACTTATTTGGATCACTATAAGATCCATATCCGTACTCACTCAATCCAATCTTATTAAGAGTAAGTTTTAATTTATCTACTGTAGTTTCCATATTACTTTGATTTTCAAAAATAAACTTTAATATATTATCTTTTAATTTACTTAATTCACTTCCAACTTTTAAATACAGTTGAAAGTCATCCTCGTTTTTTGATTCCGAATAAGTATTCCCATATTCTTCCTTAACTTTAACCAATTCCAAATATCTCTCAAAATCTTTAATTTCCATTAATATTTCCTCCTTTAGTGGTCGGTCACTACCCTTATTTAATCCCTAATCCCAAATTAATTATTTATCTTCTTCCATATCTTTGCATACCTTTACTAATCTCATCAATTACCATCTGTGAATAACCTTTTAAATCAAATTTCTCTTTTTGAGACTCTTTTACAAATTGTTCTAATACTTTAATTCTTTTATCTAAAACAAACAAGAAATCTGCCAATATATCCTTACTATCATCCTTAGTTTCAGATTTGTCCCACACATGTTTATCTAATTCAATTTTATCATCCTTTGGCTTACAATGATCTAATAAATATTGAATTGCATTAGAGTATAATTCAGCAAAATCTTCACATTTTTCATCCTTAAAAATATCTTCTATTACAAAACCCATATGTTCCATATATTCAATTGGCACATTTGAATTGTTGCCTTGATTGAAATATTCTTTATTTTTCGTAAAATAATCATAACATTCAATATATTTCTTACCAAACGTATGATATTTATCAGTTGGAAAATTTTCAATAGATACATTATTTTTACCATAAACATACAATCTAGTTACCATTTTACTCATTATATTTTACCTCACTTTATTTTATATTTTATTTTATTTTATCCCTCTTGACATTCACTCATCAAAGCCATAACTTCACTCTTACCATTCTTACCACCAAGCATCATTGCCCAATTATCTCTAGTTTTCTCTGAAAATGTAGACCAAACTGATTTTAATTCGCTGTAGAGATTTTCCATGTTTTATCACCTCCTTCATATTTATATATTTATTACATACGCATTGCCTTAGAAATTAAAGCCTCAATTGCTCCTAGAACCTTTTCTTTTTGTTCTTCTGTTGTAAAATTATCTAAATATACATGAACTACACCATGATCTGGCAAATAAGTAAACAATGTATCTTCCATTTGGTTTCACCTCCTTTCGATAGAATTTATATTAAACACTTAATAGGGAAAGTGTAGATATACTATTTAAGTTTTCTTAACTGGAATATCAAACATGCTCTTGAAAAATTCAACATATCCTATATTATAAATCTTCTCTTCATCAACTTCTTTCTCATCAAAATCATACCAACTTCTATAAATTGATATCCCATTATAGCTCAAATCTATTTCATATGGTTCTAAAACTTCATCATTTGGAAGAATATCATTCTTGATAACTTCTCTCATTTGGATAATTGGTTTGAATAGTTTATTGATTTTGTTTTTTATGATATTTTCAATTTCGATGTCAGATTTAGCATTTTTAATTTCTTGGACAAGTTCTTTATAGTTCAAATTTGATGATTCTCCTTTAACTCTTTTACTAACAAATCGTTTCATCTTTAAACTTCTCAAAAATCTTCTTAACTTTTTCTATTCCTCCTAGCATTTTAATAACTTCTTCAGTAGATAGTTTAATAGTATTCATATTATCACCTCCTTAAATTAATATAAGTTCATTTGTATAATAATTATTTATGTATCATAATGCTCAACTAAACAACCATATCCAAACATCCAAAACCACAATTTGTTTTTGAACCTAATCCACTATGATAAACAATATTTCTTGCTTCTTGATCTCCAATTATACGAAAATGCCCTTCCCAAGATGGGAATATTGCTCCATTATATACAGGAAATCTCATTTGAATATGTGATACTGGCACTATATCAAAGTTTAATAATTTTTTATTTTTTACTTCAATAGATTTCCTAGCAAGTCGATTAATTTCTTTTACTGCTTTAAATGATTGTTCATTAACATTATTCACTAATTCTTCATTATGTTGACCAGATTTTACTAAAACAACAGGAGAAATAGTTTTAAATACAGTTTTATCACTTAATTTCAAATATTTTTCATCTTCTATAATTACATTGGCTAATTCTAAAACAGTATTTCCAATAATTAATTCTCTTGATTTATAAATATTTCCTAATGCTTTATCTATTAGTTTTTCATCTAATGAACCAATAATTAAAAATGGTTCTTCTAATTCAATTTGTTTATCGCTTAAACTTCTCCTATTACTCATTAATCTTGAAAATGTAAATTGAATTTTACCATGCATATTCTCATCTGCATTAAAAATTGTCTTATAGATTGCTGATTGTAATTGGTGCATATAATCTTGTCTTAATGATACTTTTTTGTTTTCAAATTGAATTTTTAATCTCATGTTTATTCTTCCCTTCATTTTTAAAGTTTTATTTGTGTATAATGTAATTATAGCATGTCTTGATTGATTTGTAAATATTTATTTTTGGATTTAGGTAAGTGGATATTAAAACTCTTTTAAAGAGTATCTAAACATAATGAAGGATATTTATAAAAAGGGAAAATAGTTTCAAATCTTTATATGAGATATCTAAACTGGAATAAAATGAGATTGAACTTGTTGGAGAAGAAAATTTCAAACTCTTTTGGAGCATCTATACTTGCATAGGGGTTATAAACAGGATGGTCTTATGTTTCAAACTATTATATAGTATCTAAACCTTCATAGAACAATTGGTTAATTTGCACGAGCTGTTTCAAACTTTATAAAAATAGTATCTAAAAGTGATGTGCTTATTGAAGCAAATGAGGTGTTTTTCGAGTTTCAAACCTTCATGTAAAGCATCTAAACGCCCAGTATGGCAAAAATTTATCAGTTTCCAGACTTGTTTCAAACTACAATAATAGTATCTAAACTTAAAATGCTTAAACTCAAATTGACAACCGATGGAAGTTTCAAACCTTTACATAAGGTATCTAAACACCAAACCCACCCATAATCCCTTTTTAAACCGTCTCTGTTGGTTTCAAACTTTAATATAGAGTATCTAAAATTTATGTACTTCGTAGGCATTCAATCCAAGTGTTGCTTGGTTTCAAACTTTTGCATAAAGTAACTAAACTTTAATATATCTTGACTAGTGATGTGTTTTACGGTGTTTCAAACTTCAATATAAAGTAACTAAACTTATACTTTTGCATTTTATAAAGGCAATTCATCTTTCTCATTTCAAACCTTTATATATAAGGTATCTAAACTCAAAAGTTGCAAAGTATTGGATTGGAGAAAGAAGGTTTCAAACCTTATAAATAAGAAATCTAAACTAAAGTAAGCAAATAAAAGTAGTATCTAATCTTTCGGGATGGGCATTATTTGTTGCTCCTGCTGTATATTTCAAACCTTAATATAAAGTATCTAAACGGCACTCCAACAGGATTAATAACTCAAGCAGATTGGGAGTTTCAAACTTTTAATATAGTACCTAAACCCCCTGTATAAACGATGCTCTACGTGGCAATACTCTAATGTTTCAAATCTCTTATGAGATACCTAAACTATACATGGACTTCCTGCTGAGCATTGTATCTCTTCCAGTTTCAAACCTTAATATAAGATATCTAAACAAAAAGGTGATTTATTCTTATAGCCCAACTTTGGTGTTTCAAACCTTATTATAAGGTATCTAAATTACAACATCTGCCAATCTTAAGCCAGTTTTTATTTTACATTTCAAACTTTATTGTAAAGTATCTAAACTGGTTTCTCCTACGGAACCATTTGGCGTAATGGATAGTTTCAAACCTTAGTATAAAGTATCTAAACCTATGCATGGTACAACATGAAGAATTCCGCTCACATTGTTTCAAACTATAATATATAGTATCTAAACGTCCACCTGTACCAACACAAATAGTTGAAATTTTAGGGTTTCAAACTCTCATATATAGTATCTAAACGATACAGGGCAGAGATGGCTTTTTAACACTGGATTAGTTTCAAACTCTCATATATAGTATCTAAACCCAATTTACCCATACAAATACTTACTTCTAATAATTGCAACACATTGCCAAATCATCCCATATTTATCCCAAAATCACCCCAATTCCTTACTACATCTACGCTCTCACCAATTCAACTTTTGTCGTCGATCTCCCCAACACTTTTTACCTCATTGCACATCGACGACAAATTTACAAAATACAATCACTTTCCAATCTCAACCCCATTCCAGTTTGCTTTTTATAAATATCATACTGATAATCACAATTCTCACCATCATTCAAAATATATACTTTACCATATGCATTATTTTTTAATTTAATAACCCCTAATTCTCTAACATTATGTAAATATTCCTTACTCCTCAATGCCAATGCGTATCCCTTATTAAGAATCTTAACCTCATTTTCATTCCCTTTACTTTTCTGTAACTTATAATGCACACCTTCCTCTGCACAACTTGCAATATAGAAATTACCATCTTCATATTCTTCAATTAGTGGTTTTGACAAGAATAGTTTCTTAAAATCATTAAGAACTTTATTTGCATTTTTATCACTTTTATATTTAGTCAATGCTTTATAAAAAATATTAAGCATATCTTTATAATCAGTTTCATACATAATATCTTTTTTACTTAAAATATTAATTGTTTGTTGGATAGATTCATTTCCATAGATAACTTTACCCTCTAATACTTGGTTATTCTTTTGCTCTACAGCAATTGGTACAACATAAACAATTCCTATAATCCCTTCTCTCCCATTCCTATTTGCCCTACCTGCAACTTGAACTAAATTATCTATTGGAGCAAGACTTCGATATATAATATCTGCATCAATATTTACTCCTGCCTCGATTACTTGGGTAGAAATAATTACAAAAGGTTCATTTTGATTCTCTCTAATCCATTGTAATGCTAATTGCTTATCTTTACTTAACACTGATCTTGATAGATAAATTACTCTTGCATCAGGATATTTATTTGTAAATTTATGGTAAAATTCTCTAGATGAACTCACTCTATTAAATATGTATATGTATTTCTTATTAATATCATAAGGTTCATTTATCAAAATGTCAAGATTATTTATTTCTGGTTTATAGATTATCTGTGAACGATTAAGATTAAATGGTTTATCAAATTCTAATAAAAAAGGTTTAACTCCTCCCATAAAATACGGAGGTTTAGTAGCTGTTGAAATAATTACAGTAAGATGATATTCATTGACTAGATTTTCAAGTAATTCAGAAATTAGCGGAATATAGTCCCAATTAAACGCTTGAACTTCATCAAGAATAATAACTGTATTTTCATCTAATAAATTATGTCTTAATAAAGGTGCTTTGTATCTGCTTGTCATTGTCTGATATAATTGAACAAATGTTGTTAAGATAAATGGGCAATCCCAAGTTCTAGTCTCAGTTAACTTCTCGCTCAAATAATGGTCTGTTAGAAGCGTTTGTTTACTGTTAGGCAACCATTCACTCAAACTATCTTTTACCTCGTCTAGAATCGCTACATATGGAAGACAGTAGATGATTCTCTTCTTACCCATTTCCAATGCTAATTCTGTACTTAATCTGGTCTTTCCTGACCCTGTTGGGGCTGATAGAATATACACTTGTCCTTTACCTTTTTCTTTTGGTATTTTTCTAAACTTTTCTAGTATTTCATTCTGTAATTCATTCCTCCAATCATTTAAAGGAGTAGAGGCGAATATTGCTGAATTTAATTTCTTAGGAAGAATAGGTATTTTTTGTCTATCAAAACTAGCCATTTTTTCATCACAATAAGTCAATATAGAATACTCTCTTTGCAACTTAGCAATTTGAGAAATATCTTTAATTTCAAAATCCTCAAAAGCATCAATACTCATGTTAATATTTTTAATTACTTCAAATTCATATCCATATTTATTGAATAATTTCTCAATCTCTCCAAGTTCATCTCTCCTTATACTATCAACCATATCTTTAGTGATTTTATTTCTTGATTCTTTTGGTGGTTCCCATAATACACCAGAATGTTTATCTCCTTGCCATCCTAAAGACGTATGATGACCTGCTACTAGATTAAATATGAAACATTGTTCTTCTTTTGAGAATCCATTCTTTTTTGCTAATTTGAATGCCCAATAAGCAGATAATAATGAATGATACCTATTAGAACCACTATCAATACCATTAAGTACATGATCCTGAAAGAATTGCATTGCCTTTGCTAAATCATGACATAATGATGCAAATCGTGTGCATATATCATTAGTTTTTTCACAAACTTCTAAAAAAACTTCTTCTAAGTGTATATGTAATTCACGATCTTTATGTGAAAATAACATTCAATTTCATCCTCTCTAGATTAAGAAAAAGCATTCATTAGATTCCTCATCAGAATATAAATTATAGTTTTGATAATAAACTGGATCATTATCTAACTTAAATCTCAATCCATCATTTTGTGAGAAATATACTTTTTCATTTTTTTGTACTTGACGTTTTGAATTAAATGACACAGGAATAATATCCGACTCTATTTTAGTAAGAATATCATCTCCATATACTTCGCCAAGGAATAAATCACTAGGGACTAAACCTTTTGTATAAATATCATTTTCTGTTAAATTCCTATTCTTAGCATTTATTAACTTAGGATTTTGCAAATATGCTTGACAGAACGCTGTGCCTAATGACACTGGATAAACTGGACTTTCTTCAATAATTCTCTCATATAGTGATTTAATAAATTCAGGATTGGGATGATAAATCAACAAAGTATATTTTATCTCTCCTTGTAAAAATTCAAATGGTACTTGTTTGTTTGTAGTTTTATCCTTTTTATGATTAAGGGTTGTCATTTTTCTTTCTCCGACAGAATCAAATAGCACATTAACTTTATAGTCATTATAATTATAAACTTCTTGTTCTTTTACACCTCCGTAAGTTACCTCATTTTCTTTTGATATATTTTCAATCTTAGGAAACCCCATAATAGCTCCAACAATTCCAATTATAGTAGTTTTAGGTGGGAATAGAAAAGTTGTTCTTGTTGTGTTTGTGAATGGTCTTTTAAAGTGAGCTTGATTCCCTATAATTTCAAAAGATAATACGTTTATATTTTCATAATTCATTATAATAATCCAACTTTCTAATTTTTATTTAACTTTGTCAGCAAAGAATTCTTTTGCTTTTAATCTTTCACCGAAAACATTTCCAAGATGTTCAATATATTCATTAAAATAAATCTCATCATAGACTAGGTAAACTGTTTTGATTTTATTTTCAATTTTAGTTAGATACTCAATAAGTCCAGAATAATCTTGACTACCATCTTTTTGTGATATGAAACTAGTTAGATTTCTACTGAAAAACATTTTATCATCATTGTATTCCAATCTCATATAAATCAATGGATAACGTCCCATTTTAGAGCGACTTTTATTCATAATCAAACTATATTCCATAGCTTCATCAAATGAATCTAAATCATCTATAGTCATACTTGTATGTTTAGCATTTTCCGCACTAATTGTACCGTGAAAACCTATTGTCGCAGATGAAACGCGATAATCCTTACCCATCGACCCTACTGAACCGTCATTATCTTCACTGGTTTTAAATGTGGTGATAATTTGTGTTTCAATAATATCTACATCTTTTTCAAAACTATAACCAAATCCAAACTGAATAGGGCCAGTCAGGTGACGATTATCTTTTGATTTTGGGAATACTCCTCCAAAAAGTCTAACATCTACAAACTCTGAAAGGTGATCAGATGTTTCTATTCTTTTGTCTGCCATAATATGTTTTGCACCTTTATCTAAAGATGATTTTCCGTCAAGAAGTTTTGATACATAAATCTCCTTACCGTTTGATATAAAATAATCTCTAACATCTCGTTTTAATCTTAAATCCGTAACCTCAATCCTATTATCGAAACTTATTCTAGGCATGTTGTCTTCACTAGGATTACCATTTGGATTACAATTTTCTGCTAAATACACATTCAGGATATTGCCATTATTAATATTGCTCATTTTATTTTCCTCCATTCATTTTTACTGCTAAACTTCTACCAAACAAGATATTAAGTATAATAAGATTAATTTCACTGTCATTTGCTTTTAGTAATGAGTTTGTTATTTTATTAATTCCTTCAGATGTAAAATTAGGTAATTGTTTATTTACACTAGAACTAAGATTTTCCAAAGATTCATAAACTCTTTGTATCCATATGGTTAACTTTTGTTTTGAAGAATTTCGGTAAGGAAAATGACTCCATATTCCCTTTGTATGATTAGCCACTTTAGATAAACCCTCGACATATCTTCCCAACTCTTTAAATTCTACAATATCTTCAAACTCCAAAATTTCCAACTCCCTCATAAATTTTATAAAACTATGTAGTTGACTAACATAAATCATCTGTTCGCTATTATCAATAGGAATATCTTTAAGATATTTTTTTAATTCTTTAAGTGATAATTTTTCATTAAGATAAATTGCTTTTTGAACTTTGATAAAGAAATTTACTCCAAAAAGATTGTCTTTGTTTTCTTTGCATAAATATTTTGCATATCCAATTATTTTTCCTCCTAATCCTTGAATTGTTTTATTTTCATCATCTTCAGGATTATAGTGCAAAGATGATTTAATTTTGGCAAATTTACCGTTAGGAATATCTTGCAAATAAGTAACTATTTTTTTACTAGCATTGCTCTCATAAACAATTAGAATATTTTGTCTCAATGTTTCAGATGATTGTAATTCAGCTTTAGTTAGTAATTCTTTTTTGCCTTCTTCACTAGTAGCAATAGTTTTAACCCTATCCTTTAATTTTTTATTTACTTTATATGACGAAGGAAAAACATAAGTTAAATAACTACCTCCATCATCTAGTTTAAATTTTGCTTGAAAGTTTGGATTAAAGCGAATAATCATTTGTCCATATTTTATGGTTTTAGCACATTTCTCACAAGCAAGAAAAACATTTGAATAGTCTTTTGTCTTATTAGTAAAGTGTGCGGTTGATGGACATGAACTTTCATAAAAGCTAAAAGGCATATTAGGAAATTTATCATATAAATTTTCTGTACTTCCACAGATTACACATGCTCCTTCTGTGCATGGTTTTTCATCTGCTTTATTAGGAGATACACTTGTAAAATCAATAATCATATTTTCAATTTCTGGAATATTAAAAGGATAAATCACTTCTCCGTCTTTTACAAAATAATAAACAAGACTATATATGAATTGAACATCTTTATTTATATTACTTTTCACTAAGTTATTCTTTATTATTTCAAATATCTCTGAGGTTAACAAAGACTGATTTTCAAATAGTTTGATAGATTTGTTTGATCCAGAGATAGTAGTAATTGCTTCTCTTGACCCTTCTGGAAAAATATTAACCAGATATTCAAATGCTTCAGATGATTTAATTACTTTTTCTTTGAAAAAATTAGTAATCTTGGTTTTAATTTTCTTATCGTAACCTTCAAGATCCTTTGGCAAAATGTCATTACTGATATGTTTCCCTGAAATTTTAAAATCTCTATCAATTGTTAAAAACTGATCAACACGATTCATTCTTCCCTTGCCACTTCCAATAGAATAGCGAAGATAATATTTAGTTAAATATTCATGAATTTTGACAACCTCTTTATTGTCACTATTTAATGGTATGTATTGCAATGATAATTCATTTTTGTCTAAATTAATTTCTAATGCGAGAACTGGGTAATTACTTACTGTGTGGTTTTTCACTAATTCAAGTATTTCTAATGGATCACCACCTGAGATTTCTCTCACACATTCACCTAATTGAAGGAATTGATTAAGCATTTCTTTATCACAACATTTCTTTTTTTATTTATTACTTCAACCTATAATCAGTTTACCATAAGTGGAAATGCCTGTCAAGTTTTATTTTATAAAATTTTATTTATTGATTTAACATCCATTTTCTCTCACCTCACTTCTACTCTCTCATCATACCACTAGCAGATAATGTTGTCAAGTATGAATTTTATTTTTATATTTATAGAAAAGTAAAAGAGAAAGGGAGTTTTACTTCCCTTTATTAAGTTAATTCATTATCTCTGCTTTAATTTTACACTTTTGAATTTCTCCAATAACTTCATGCCTTATGTTTATCTTAACACTTTCATCATCCACAAAAGCCATAGGATTATCAATATAACTTTCTACAACTCCTTTAATAGAGTCATTAATGGTCGGTATATCCTCTTCCTCAAAGTCATCAGGATCAAACATTTTCTCTTGGTCAACTTCAACCTCTAATATTGCTGTCATAATAAGCTTTACTTTTACTTTATACATATTTAATCACTCACTCTCATTAGGTTCTAGATATATTTCCAATTCTAGCATAAGGAAAATCTAATCGAGCTAATTGTTTAGCATGTTCTTTAGACTCTGCCATCACTTCAAAAACATCCCAATAATCCTTGGAAAATATAATAATAATCGAATATTTTTTAGTTTTCATCTTAATCCTCAAAGTTTTCCAAAAACTCTTCTTCTGTTGGTAAATCATCCAAATCAAAACTAATAACCTGTTTAATAGGATAATAGGTTTTATCATAGACAGTGATTGGTTTTAATTTCTCTTGCATAAAATAAAATCTTTCATTCTCATCTAATGGAGTTTTATTAACCCCTTCATACACCTCAAATGTATTCTTATCTAAATCAATGACATAACCCCATCTACATGACAATGAATCATTAGCAAAAATAAGGTTATCAGTTAATTTTAATTGCCGATTAGAATCCTGAATTAACTGGAGGATTCCAGAACCAGTATCTTTCGAATTTTCAGGATATAACTCTTTGAATTTGCTTGATATTTTCATAGGTATGAGTTTTTCATTAGGATCTTTTCCTGCTTCAATCCACATTTGTTCTAGTTCTTCTTTTGAAATAAAACTTAATGCTTCAATCTGATTTTCAAATTTAACTCTATTCATTTCATTTCGTAAAAAATCTAATATACCTACTCCTTGACCACTAGGTTGACCATCCCATTGCCCATATTGAGCAACTTTATACTCACCATTTTTTACTACGCAAATTAAATGTCTTGTTCCCATCTTACATTTCTCCTTTATTGTTGCATTGCATCTATCAATTATAGTGGACGAGTATAGGATTGTCAAAAGGTAAAAAATAGAGGGAATCCTAAAATTAATTAGAACTCCCTCACAAGGAAAGAAAGAGAGTGTAAATGAAATGGAAAATAGGAAATGAATCATTTACAAATGTATTGTAACATTATTTTTATAGTTATGTCAAGTGTGGTGTTTATTTATTGGTTTATAGAAATTATTCCTTAACTCTTCCTTTTTTTAACAGAGCAATTTCCTCATTTGTTAAATATATAAACTCTGCTTGTTGTATAGGTAAATTACTCAACACAACAACTGTACAATTATTGCGAAGCAATCTTGCACGACCTATAGCTTGCAACAATTCAGATTCTATAATATAAATTTGAATTTCTCTAAGCAATATATTTTCTGAATATGTGTTAAAATAAAACTCGAAACCGTTACGCTTTATCTTGGTGTAATGCATCGTAGCATCGTTTAATTTCGGTTTTAATCCCAAAGCATTAGCAAACAACAAATATACAATCTCACTGACATGAGGAGTACCCACTACACATATATCTAATCCCTTCATACTGTCTAAACCTGCTGTTGCTCCAAATGTGGCAATTGTATTAAATTTATTAGCTAATGACTTATATGTAATAGTTGGGAGTTCTCCTACTATATTTTGTGCTAGAGGTATTAAATCCTTATTTTCTTTAATTTGAAATCTACTGAAACTCTTTTGTGGATACTGAACTATATTACCCTTTAACTCGACTTCTCCTAAATCTACCCATATCATACGATCACCAAATACCAGTTTACATATTTCTTCGTTTAGTGTGGCACTCATAAGAATTATTTTCTTATTTATAGGTAATACTCTTCTGTTCACAAAACTAATAATTTCTTGTTTTTTAGAATTATAAGATTTAATATAGTGAGTGCAATCTAAGAATCCTAAAACATTAGTATTAAAACTATTTGTATGAGATAATATTACACTATAAACTTCTTTATTCTTAATTAAGTAACTAGGCATCTCTTGTATAATATTACATTTTGCTTTCTTGACAGATATTAATAAATCATCAATAATATTTTGTGTCTTCTCAGAAAATGCTTCTCTTTCTAATTGCATCAAATCTGCTGTATAAACATAGTCTACATTAATCAAATTTGATAAAATATCCTCATCAATGATTACTGTATCATTATTTGTTTCTTGAAGGTATAGTAATTTAGAATGAGTAGTAACCAATGTTTTATATGATTTTAACGCAGACTCATTCTGTGCGATATATTCTTTAACTTTAGGATTAACTAATGCTAAATCATGAATATATTTTGTGGCAGCTCTATATGCTCCTATTTTATAAAGTTTGCTAATTCTAGCACTTTGTTCTTCTGGTAATTCAGGTAGTGAAGGTGTCATTACTACATCATTTCCTGCTTCTAAACAACGATCATAAATCTCAAGTTTCAATTTATGATTTGGTACTGCTATAGTGGTGTTCTTAACATTAAGATACATTTGTGTTTTACCTAATCCTGTAACTGCTTTCAAACAATATATTTCTCCAACCTTACCAGTTGCTTGAATAGTTTCAAACGCATCTGATAAATCCTGTTCTGCTTGTTCTAATGTTTTAAGTATAGGAGTAGATAGAACACTTATACGACCTCTAGGTATCTTCGCTTGCCATATCATATTGATCGCATGTTCACACTCATTTTTATGAGGACAGAAATTATTGCATCTTTGTGGAGCATAATTTTTCTTTACAATATAATTACATTGATAATCCCAATTCTTTATATCATATTTTTCGTTTTGATTTAATATCTCAAATAATTTCTTTCTTCCACCTTCAATAGCAAGTAAATTAGTTGCAATGCCAAATAACTCTAAATGATATGCCCAATGAATATTATTAGAGAATTCTTTATATAATTTACAATTATCCTCTAAATCTTCCCAACTAAAATGTTTTACAAGATTATTTCTAACTTCTTTAGTATCTGTTACATTATATTTTGTTTTAGATGACTTAGATTTTGGAGCATCATCATTTATTGGTTTCATAATTGTTTCTTCACTAAAATCAATACTATAGTTTTTGGTGATTTGATCGACACTCCTATAGTATATAATAGGATGAGTGTCCAAATCACCAATATTGACCAAATTATTATCCATAGTATTATCACCATCTTCTTCAATTATTTTAATATTAGGTAAACCATTAATCATATTTATTCCAGTTATAGAGCAGAAATCTTTTATACTCCTTGTAGCATGAGCATTATCAGTTAAATAAATATAAGCAATCATACTATCTATTAATTCAGGAGTATTAATCCTACTATCATAATTAGTGTATAATAGTTCTTTTCCTCCAAAGAATAAATGACTAACATCTTTACATGCTTTATCTGCTTCAGGAAATAACTTCATTAATGCTAATTGAACTAATTCTCTTACTCTTTTATCTTCTACATTATGTTCTAATACAAATACTACTCTAAATTTATTATTGTTATAAGCACTTGAAAATGTAGTATAAACAAATGCAGGGATAATATTGTACTTATCACATCTTTCTAACATATCATCAAAGGCAAGTCCTTCATCTATGTCAAGACAAAACACCTGTTGAGATACAAAAGTATCATTACTTCTTATTTCATCACTAAAAATAGTAGGACTCCAACTTTTACCATAAGGTTGAACAACATTCTTTGCAAATTCTTCAATACTAATTTCAACAATATTCTTAGGAATGGACAAGCTAATTGCACCTATTTCTGGTTTCCCTTTTGGTTTACGATTCCAACAAACTGTGTCTAAAGATAATTTAATCATTTTTATTTTCCTTCTTTCTAATTTTATTAGTAATTTATAATTTAAAACAATAGTTGCGATATTGAATTAAACGTATAAAACTACTTAGAGAAGAGTTAAAATAACTCCTAACCCTCCTCTCGCAACCTTATTACTACTAATAAGAAATGAAAGAAAGAAATGTTAGAATAGTTTTCACTACTCTCTAAGTAGTTCTAAATCTGGACACACCAAAAAGAAGTCACAATTTATGTGACTCCTAGTTATAAAATCATTAAAAATACGATATAATAGACTTATATACCTACAAAAACCAAAATCACCTACTAAGGAGGTTTTCACCCAATGAAAACTTGCACCAAATGCGAAATTGAAAAAGATAATTCTCAATTCAGAGGCTCTAAAACAAAACAATGTATACAATGTGAGATAGAAAAAGCTGTAAACAAAATGATAGAATATAAAAGTACAAATATAGGTTTAGAAAACTTAGACACATCTTTAGAGAAAATAATTCTTAGAAGTAAATATTTAATTTCTAAAAAGTTAATCTCTCTTAATGAAGCTATTTCCTTAGTAAATGAAGGAAAGGCTCAAGTTTATAAATCAGATACAATTTATATGCCAAATCATGAAGATGAGAGTTGGATTGTTAGATACAATGTCAATGAACGTGATGACCATAAATGTCATTATTGTGGTGAAAAAGGAAATACTGTCGATCATATAATTCCTAAGAGTAAGGGAGGGGAATTCTCAGAGGATAATCTGGTTTGTTGTTGTGATAGATGTAATCTAGAAAAAGATAATTTATCTTATGAAGAATATAAAAGTAGTTGGTTACTATTAAGAACTGAAAGATATTTAAAAATACAGCAGAAAACACAAAATCAGATAGAAGCTAAAAATATACTAATAAAGAAACAAACTAATAAAATTCCTAATGTTTTATCAAAACAAAAGGATAAATATGGATGGAATTAGTAAGAGAGAGAATCTTAAATTAATAAAATTCTCTCCAAAACATCTAATATTAAATTATTAGAATATTCACAACTTTCATTTGCTAATAAATGCTCCCATTTACTCCATTTTCCTAATGTCTATTTCCAATAAAACTGGAATTTTAATTCATTTGATGGCTAATTTATTCTGTCTTATTTATGTCTTATGTTCTTGAATTGATATCCACATAATGAAAACAGAATAGACTATGATTGAAAATATTACTGCTACAAAATAAATCAATATATTTGTACCTTAAAGATTATGAATTGAAAAATAGTCTAAATGAAATATTTTTAATGCACCGAAATAAATATTTATGCAAATATCACAATACAATTTATTAACCTTGTTAATAATATTTTTCATATTATTATTTCTCCTCCAAATCTGAAATGCTCTTTTGTACATTTTCTATTACAACATTTATAGCTTTTGTCGCATCACTTGTTGCCTTTGCTAAAACGGCATTATTAATTTCTTTCATCATATCTTCCGATACAACCACAGGTAAAACTGGTATTTTTTCATTTTCATTAGAATCACCTTCAACTCCTACTGTATCAACACTTTCAGACGATTCTACAACCTCATTATTAGCTAAATTCTGCCCTTCTAAGCTTGGCAATTCGATCGATGGTGGAATTGTGTCAGAAGCATCTTTAACTTCATTTAAACCCTTTTTAATCTCTAATAAACTAGCCTCAAGTAGTGATCTCCATTGTGAATCTTCTAATTTGATACCATATTTTTTAGCAAGTTGATTAGCCGCATTTAGAGCAGAATTTAGTTTTACACTGTTGTCAATTTTTAAATCACTTGTAATTTGTTTTGTAAAAAGCACTGCATTTTTAGCGATAATGTTTGCTGTATTTAATTGTTTGGCATTGGTATGTTGGATTATTAACTTTACTAAATAAGTGATTACAATAGGGAAACCAGTGGTAATTATAGTGAGAAGAGCATTGAACAAAAAAGTTTGAATTTGTATATCCATATTTTATCATTCTCCTTAAATTTTATTTAATAGTAATTCCATATTTCACAGCAACAAAGGACGTTATTAGCAAACTTACAATCCCAATAATTTTCAAGGCCATACTTAAATTGTTGTTTAATTTTATTTTTTTTATTTCAGTATCACTTAATATTTCCTGTTTTTTTATTTCTGTATTACCTGTTGAATTACCAATAGCAATTTGACTTATTGTATTTATTAAGAGGTTAGAAGTTTGTAAATTTTGCAATGTAGTATTTTCTACTCTGGCTAAAGTGCTATCCAGAGAATTAAATCTACTTTCATACGCGATGTCTTTTAACTCAAGTTCATGAAGTTTTTCACCGTGATTAATCATTTTATCAGAAAGTCCACAAATTTTTTCTTCATGAATAATTGTCTTAGTTTGTAAATCTATAATTTTACCAGAATGGCTCTGCAGAACTTCTTTAATTTCATTTTCATCCACATTTAACACCTCTTTCGCTATATTATCCATAAATAATACTTGCCCTCCTCTTTACTAAATTTATTTTGTGTGGTATAATGAATTAATGGTTGTAGTGCTACGAACATTACAATCAGGATTCGGCAGATAAAAAACTGAGGGCAATTCAGCAAATTATCTGCCACCTACATATATGACAACTGAATATAGAAATAAAATTAATGAAAATATTAGTTCCTATTTGCCTAAAAGGTAATTGTGAACTTTATTTGCCGTATCATATTTATCATCACCTGAAAGTAGTAACTCATTTTTATGTCCTGTTTTTGATCCTCCAACCACGATTAATTTCTTTGCACTCATAGCATCTTTAGGAACACTTTTATCAACAGGTCTAATAAAAATAGCACAATTATCATTCTTCTCTGCTACGTCAGTCCCACTCCAATAGTCCTCTTTTGAGAATAAAAGTACGCAAACATTTAACACATTATCATCTCCTTGATTATTATTCATTGTCGATTGAATAATAGAAGTTACTTGACCAATATATTCTATCCCTAAATGTTCTAATATCCCCTTACTAATAGTAACACTAGCAATATCCATATTTGCCAAAATTACATCTTCTTCTGAATCAATGAACCCATATTCCACTAAACAAGCATCTGTATTTGTTCCATTAAATAATCTCAAAACATAAAAATTACTTGCTTTAACTTTACGATCAATCATCATATTTAAAGTGGATATCATATTATTTTGAATACTTGATGTTAATTTTTGATCTGTTCCACCAAATTTGTAACAATGACATTCGATTCCTTTTGCCTGTTTATTAAATGAATTATTGTGCAGAGAAATAAATACATCTGGATTATATTGTTTTGCAATTGCGATACGATTTTGTAAATCAATATTTTCATCATATGAGTTTGGACAAAAATCTTTATCTGTTGTTCTTGTATAATTTACTGTCACATTATGATTTTGAAGTATTTTTCCTACTTTTAATCCAAGAATAAGATTATTATTTTTCTCTTGTGTTTTTAATCCTAGACTTCCTGGATCACGACCCCCATGACCGATATCCAAAACTACTACTTTATTCCCCATAAATTTTCATCTCCTATTTTTAATATTCTCCAGATTTAGTCAGAAATTCACTATGAACAACCTCATCTGGAGTAGGCCATTTATCTGCACAAAGTCTTAAACCTGTAGCATTTAAATAAACCAAATTAACTAATTCACTACAGTTTTCGCTATTTTGAGTATCATAGTAGGGAAGTAAAATGTGAAATAAATACTTAACTCCAATCCATAAAGTAAGAAAATAAGAATATTTATCGCCAATTTTACTTATTGCATAATCACATATTCTTTGTCTCTGTTCGTCTGTTAGTTGTTCACAAGAATAAATATCTATTGTTCCTTGATAGTCATTGAGTGATCTATATGCAACTTTACCAACATAACCATCACTTTCTACAACAAGACCATTCCCTACAGAAATTCCAACATGGGAATAATTTGATTTAGAAATTTTCCTAATTAGCATACTCACTAAAGAATAATTTCCTCGATAAGCAATAATATCGGCTTGTTTAATCATTTTAATTCACCTCCAATACAAAAAAGAGAGAAGAAATTCAATCTTCTCTCTCATACTCTTATTTATTTCTGTTTTTTAAATTTTATTATTCATTAAATTTACAAGTTCATTTGGATAAAATTAACACTTTAAAAATTTGCAACAATATAATTGTTACTTGTTATAATTTTTAAAGAGGCAGAAGTTAACCCATGAGATGTTTTTGTCGCACTTATTAAAATCCCCTTGGCATTTCCGCTAACAATAGCCAATACAAATCCTGTTTGTCCAACCATAGCAGGGGTTGATAATTGCCAGTCTGTCCCTTCTACTCCGAATAAAATTGTTGCCACCTTTTTTAAGGGAACAGGCAATGGTATCCAAAAATAAAGAATAGAATCTGTATAACCAACTGACAAAAAGTAACTACCTATTTCTGCTTGGTATTTATACCTTTGGCACTGAATTAACTCATTTAAATATGAATTTGGGTAAAATGGACTTAATACATTCCCAACTTGGATATGTGCAATATCTGTGTATCCACTTCCTCCGAATGTTTCTGTAACGGTATCATTTACTCTACTGGCAAAGGTTGAACCATACATATAAACAAATAACAATTTAAGTTCATCATTAAAATCTGTGCCAAATGATTTTGTTGCTATGGTATTGGTGTCAATAGTAAGTGTATATTCCCTAAAGTCGGATGTTAATGTAAAATAGTTACCAATAATATTCTCCTGTGCGGTCGGGGTTCCACCAGTCCCATATCTTTGTGCTATATATACTCCTAATTTTTTATTTGCTATAGAACTTCTTGCCCAAAATGAAATTGTTACTTTTTTATTATTTCCACACAAGTTTCTAGTTCCATGTTCAATTAATTGAGAAAGTAGATAGAAATCGTTTACCCCATATCCACTTCCTGCACCATTAGTTGTTATTCTGTAGTTTAACATTGACTCTGGAACAGTCCCGTAACAAGCTTCTGTTGAATGGGTAATTGTGGTCGGTGGAGTCCCTATAAATGTAGGATACTCAATACCCCATCTATCAGCTAAACAATTATGGTACGAAGATGATGAGATTGGATTAGTCCATACACTTCCTGATTGCCAAATATCAAAATTGCCGTTTACGATAGCTTGTTTAGTTACTCCGCTAACACTTTTTGTATTATTAATATCTGTTAATACCTTTGCATTATCTCCAATTATATCAATAAAAATGGGTTGAGACCACGCAATTGTTGAATCGGATACCTTTGTCGATTTTACCCTGACATAAACTTCATCGCCTTTAATAGTATAAGACGCAGATGTAACGCCTACCGTAGATTGTAAAACTCTTCCATCGCGACCTATAAAATAAATATTACTACTCGAAATACTTAATGCAGTAATAACGTTTCCTGTTTGGGAAATTGAAATATCGTTTCCGGTTGATGCATAAAAATTACCTTTACGAATCGAATCTAATATATCTGATTTTGTATTTGCATTAGTTTTAACAACTACCCAAGCTTTGCCTAAATCAGTAATTATGTTGTGGCAATCATCTACAGCCGTAACAAATACTTTTTTCCCAAAACTTAAAGCTATATCCCATTGTGCCTCTCCGTTTCCTGTAACCAATGCGTTATATACCTCAATAAAATTAAAATCAAAATATGACTTTATTTCATTGCTTCCCACAATATATTGATTCGCCCAAGTCGGATGAGCAATTGATGTCATTTTATTATTATTCCTATGAAATGTCATAACATCTTGAACATTCAAGCTTGTACTCTGAACATCAATATCATAAGCAACAATATGTCTATAAATTGTTTCTTCACAACTTGTACCAATCCATGTTATTCCGCTAACTGATGGATCAGCAGTAATTACATCATGATCTGTAATAGTAATAAAATCAAATCCCGCATTTTTATAAGCTGTTACTAATTCAATAGGAGTATTTGCCCCGTCACTATTAGCAGTATGACAATGTAACTGACCTTTTAGAGATAAAGAACCACCAAAAGAATAGGGGTTGTTTATTGTGAATTTATTACCTTCGTATGACATAGTTTCTGATAAATGTTCATTAATTTGATCGGCATGATCTTCTATATTATTTTTAAACGTATCATGGTCATAGGCAGTAAATGCCCTCATTACAGAAACTCCCATATTCCATGACTGTGCTGTGCCTTGAAATCCTCTTATACACCCAGTTAAATCATTTCCACTTATACCTGTATATTTAATTGTTTCTGCATTTTCTCCACCTGAAATTGTACAAAGGTTAGGTGCCAATGATAATTTACTAGCATCTGTTACTGAAATAGTTGTTACACTACTATCTATACCAATAGATAAAGTAGTTACGGGTGAATTTATTTTTCCAGAGAACATTTGAATTTGAGACATTTAATCACATCCTTATATCCTTAAATTGAACTTTTCCATTCATTGTTTATTTTTTTCTTAACACTCGTAATACTTTTCCATTCGCCATTTACTTTTACATAAATATTTGAGATATTTACCCAATTACCGTTTAGTTTATAATTAATAGAAGTACCAATTGATGAATTTTCTATAAAACTAATCGGCAAAATATCATTTTCATTTAGTTCTATAGATTCATTTTTTGTTAGATTTACCATTAAATTATCATTAGATAAAACACTTGCTACTAAAGAGTTTTGTTCACTTAGCCCTAAATTTAATAAATCACTGTTTGTTAAATTAGCATTGATATTAGATAATTCATTTAAAAGAGCATTTAAATTATCATTGCTATTTAAATTAGCATTAACACTAGAAGATTCAGTTACAATAATGTTTAATGAATCATTTTGATCAATATTAATTACTGAACTTTCGAATAAACCAATACTTAATGAATCGACATTTTCTAAATTAGCATTAATATTAGATAATTCATTTAGTACAATGTTTAAACTATCATTGCTAATTAATTCTGCATTAATACTTGAAGACTCTAACAAATTGAGATTCAAATCATCATTAACAAATAAATTTGTATAAGTAGTAGAAGTTTCATTTATATTTAAAGCATCATTACTTAATAAAATTGCTTCAATACTAGAAAATTCACTTAAATTAACATTTAAAGAATCGCTAGAAACAATATTAACTTGTAATTCCGATGTTTCAATCAGAGTAATAATGGGTGGGTCTATACCTGAAGCACTTACTAATAAAGTTGCGTCCTCGTTAATAATGCAAATGAAATTATCATTAGATTCAATTACTTTTGTTATTAACTGGTCACTATCATCAATATTGATGTTTAATATATCACTTTGCTCAATATTAATTTCTAAATCTTCATCAATTGATAGATTACAATCATCATAATCAGATATTGTATTATTAGGAGATATGTTGAATGGCATATTATTGAATCCACTATTATTAAATGAACCATTGTTAAAATTGACAGGATCAACATTAAAACTTGAATTTCCATCAATATTAATATTTAACGTATCGCTAGACGAAAAAGATACTA
>Ga0209318_1000646_pt1 | contig 31784 bp, 24 predicted proteins | sample RifGroE1_FD_183999 | JGI IMG/M metagenome (GOLD analysis project Ga0209318, IMG submission 183999) | Groundwater microbial communities from Rifle, Colorado, USA - Groundwater E1 (SPAdes) (version 2) | ecosystem: Environmental > Aquatic > Deep subsurface > Groundwater | place: Rifle, Colorado... | reverse complement strand
TTAAAATAAAACTCGAAACCGTTACGCTTTATCTTGGTGTAATGCATCGTAGCATCGTTTAATTTCGGTTTTAATCCCAAAGCATTAGCAAACAACAAATATACAATTTCACTAACATGAGGAGTTCCGATCACACATATATCTAAACCCTTCATACTATCTAAACCTGCTGTTGCTCCAAAAGTAGCAATTGTATTAAATTTATTAGCTAATGATTTATATGTAATAGTCGGCAAGTCTCCTACAATATTTTGAGCTAAAGGTATTAAATCCTTATTCTCTTTAATCTGAAATCTACTAAAACTCTTTTGCGGATATTGAACTATATTCCCCTTTAGTTCGACTTCTCCTAAATCTACCCATATCATACGATCTCCAAATACCAATTTGCATATTTCTTCATTCAGTGTTGCAGACATAAGTATTATTTTCTTATTTATTGGTAAAACTCTTCTATTTACAAAACTAATAATTTCTTGTTTCTTAGAATTATAAGATTTAATATAGTGAGTGCAATCTAAAAATCCTAAAACATTAGTATTAAAACTATTTGTATGAGATAATATTACGCTATAAACTTCTTTATTCTTAATTAAATAACTGGGCATCTCCTGTATAATATTACATTTTGCTTTCTTGACAGACATTAATAAATCATCAATAATATTTTGTGTCTTTTCAGAGAATACTTCTCTTTCTAATTGCATTAAATCTGCTGTATAAACATAATCAACATTAATCAAATTTGATAAAATATCCTCATCAATGATTACTGTATCATTATTTGTTTCTTGAAGATATAATAATTTCGAATGAGTAGTTATTAATGTTTTATAGGATTTCAATGCAGATTCATTCTGTGCGATATATTCTTTTACTTTAGGATTTACTAATGCTAGATCATGAATATATTTTGTGGCAGCTCTATATGCTCCTATTTTATAAAGTTTACTAATTCTAGCACTTTGTTCTTCTGGTAATTCAGGTAGCGAAGGTGTCATTACTACATCATTTCCTGATTCTAAACAACGATCATAAATCTCAAGTTTTAATTTATGATTTGGTACTGCTATGGTTGTATTTTTAATATTAAGATACATTTGTGTTTTACCAAGTCCTGTAACTGCTTTCAAACAATATATTTCTCCGACCTTACCAGTTGCTTGAATGGTTTCAAAAGCATCTGATAAATCTTGTTCTGCTTGTTCTAATGTTTTAAGTATAGGAGTAGATAGAACACTTATACGACCTCTTGGTATCTTTGCTTGCCATATCATATTTATAGCATGTTCACACTCATTTTTATGAGGGCAGAAATTATTACATCTTTGTGGAGCATAATTTTTCTTTACAATATAATTACATTGATAATCCCAATTCTTTATATCATATTTTTCATTTTGATTTAATATCTCAAATAATTTCTTTCTTCCACCTTCAATAGCAAGTAAATTAGTTGCTATACCAAATAACTCTAAATGATATGCCCAATGAGTATTATTTGAGAATTCTTTATATAATTTACAATTATCTTCTAAATCTTCCCAACTAAAATGCTTCACAAGATTGTTTCTAACTTCTTTAGTATCTGTTACATTATATTTTGTTTTAGATGATTTAGATTTTGGAATATCATTTATTGGTTTCATAATTGTTTCCTCGCTAAAATCAATACTATAGTTTTTGGTGATTTGATCGACACTCCTATAGTATATAATAGGATGAGTGTCCAAATCACCAATATTGACCAAATTATTATCCATAGTATTATCACCATCTTCTTCAATTATTTTAATATTAGGTAAACCATTAATCATATTTATTCCAGTTATAGAGCAGAAATCTTTTATGCCCCTTGTAGCATGAGCATTATCAGTTGAGTAAATATAAGCAATCATACTATCTATTAATTCAGGAGTATTAATCCTACTATCATAATTAGTGTATAATAATTCTTTTCCTCCAAAGAATAAATGACTAACATCTTTACATGCTTTATCCGCTTCAGGAAATAATTTCATTAATGCTAATTGAACTAATTCCCTTACTCTTTTATCTTCTACATTATGTTCTAATACAAATACTACTCTAAATTTATTATTGTTATAAGCACTTGAAAATGTAGTATAAACAAATGCAGGAATAATATTGTATTTATCACATCTTTCTAGCATATCATCAAAGGCAAGTCCTTCATCTATATCAAGACAAAACACCTGTTGGGATACAAAAGTATCATTGCTTCTTATTCCATCACTAAAAATAGTAGGACTCCAACTTTTACCATAAGGTTGAACAACATTCTTTGCAAATTCTTCAATACTAATTTCAACAATATTCTTAGGAATGGACAAACTAATTGCACCTATTTCTGGTTTTCCTTTTGGCTTACGATTCCAACAAACTGTGTCTAAAGATAATTTAATCATTTTTATCACTTCTTTCTTTTTTATTAGTAATTTCAAACATCAAATAGCAGTTGCGATACTAATTGATATACAAAAACCACTTAGAGAAGAGTCAAAAGAAACTCCTAACCCTCCTCTCGCAACCTTATTACTACTAATAAGAATAAAGAAAGAAATGTTAGAATAGTTTTCACTACTCTCTAAGTAGTTTTTGGAAAATATTTTTAAATTTAATTTTCAATGCAAAGGAGAGTCAAAATAAATTTTAACTCTCCAAAATAACTAAAATATGCAATTATTCATTTTACCTAAAATCTGAAACCCTTGCTATAAGCCACTTTTCACTTTTCTTGATTTCCATTAAAACTGGAATTTGCTCGGATTATTATTTATTTTTTATCTTCAGTCTTTACTGCCAAATACATAATATAAATAAACCATAAACATAATCCAACAATTACTGCTACAAAATGAATCAATATATTTGTACCTACCCTTATCCTTAGAGTGGTCATTTTGATCTAAAAACCAATATTTTCACAATCCCGAAACCTTACTATAACAACACTTTCAGGCCCACAGTAAATTGATACGCACAGAATTAGGTCTATAATCGATTAGAATTATCTTCTGACATAATTGTGCCACTCGATAAATATGAACGCTCAAAGAGGTGTTAATTTGTGATATTACTAACATCACTAACATTTACAACACTCAATTTTACCAAATTCTCAATTATCAAAATCCTACTATCATTTAATTCTATCCCTTGATCCTCAGATAATTTGCAAGCGTAAGCTATAGCAATATTTGTTAAATCTTCATTATTATCTGCTTGTAAAATATTTTTTGCATAATTTACTGAATCAACTACAATTGCTCCTATTTTTAATATTTTATCTTTGTCTTCATTCTGTAGATTTAATTGACTTATAATCAAAACTGAAAGACCTAATGTGGAAGCGACAATTTCTAATGTATTTTCATCTATCTTATTATTTTTCTTGAGATAAGTTATTCCAAAAATTAGAGAAATTGATAGTAAAACGAAACAAATAATGTAAATCATTGAAGTGTCTATAATCACAATTATTATTCTCCTTTAATTATTTATTTATTTATTTTTGATTTGTTTCTGTTTGTTCTGTATTATCAGATGTCAATGTTGTTTCTGTTGAGGATGTTTGATTGTATGAATCTTTATTAAGTGCATAGCTCAACCCTTTGCGTGTCACGAATAATGTTCCTGCAATCCCAAATATATATCCTAAATTAGGATCGAAAAAACTTTTACGGACATACATATATGCAATAACTAAACCTAAAATTGAGTATATGAATCCTGTAACAAATTTTTCAAAATGTTTTTCATTCAATATACTTTGTAAAAATGTTTTCATAGTTTATTTCTCCTTTATAATTAAAATATTGCTGGAATGCTAACCCCATATTTTGCTGCCAATAGGCCACAGACTATAGCACCAACAATTCCAACTACTTTCAAAATTACTGTAGTCTTATTTGTATCTTTAATCTTTGTTACTTCTGTGTTATTTGTAGTTGCATTCTTTAATATTTCTACAGAAGAGTTAGAAGTATTAACTACTACTTGACTTAACAATTGCATCATATTATTCTGTGTTTGATATGAATTTGCTTCAAAACGAGTAACTATTCCTTCGAGGTTAGTCATTTTTTCTTTTAGAATAGAAGTATTAATTTCAAGACCTTGTATCTTGTCATTATGATTATCTAGAATTTGTTTATGTTCGCCAAGTTTCTTCTCATGATCTTCAATTTTCTCAAGTACATCATTTTCGTCCAAAGCCACATCTAACACCTCTTCCATAATTATATTTTTCATTTGACTTTGCCCTCCTTCTAATATATACTAACGTTAATGGTTGTAGTGCTATGAACATTACATCCAGATATGACAAGCTCTGAGGGCAATCAGACTTGTCTTACATACTACAACTAAATAAATAATATTTACTAAAGAAAAATTAGTAGATTAAAAGAGGTGTAATTTTATTTTTACACCTCTAAAAATGATTTGTTTAACTAACTAACTATTTAATTCCCTTTAAGATAATTAGCAACTAAAATTAAAGTGTCAGAAGCACTATTGCCACTCAAATAAACTTCCCCTGGAACATTCAGTTTTGGGCCACCTATTGTAATCACATTGATTGCTTTCATAGCATCAGGATGAACAGAACTAGAAGCATTCCTACAAAACATAGCGCACCCATTAAATTTATTAGCTACAATGACGGCACTAGAAAAGTCGGCAGGGGAAAAATAAACAACACATGTATTCATCGAAAAATCATCTCCTTGATTATTATTATTAATTGTTATTGATTGGACAACAGAAGTAGAATTATCTTTATAAACATAATCTGTTCCAAAGAAATAAGTACAAACACTTTTAGCAATATTCACAGCAATTTGTTGTCTAATATTTGCTTTTTCTAATTTAGCATTATCATCCTTATTGTCTAAAAATGCAGTTTCTAACAATACTGCTGGCATATTTGTATCCCTGATGACTGCAAAATTTGATACTTTAATTCCTCTATTGTAAAATAATTGTCCCATCATAGGATTTAAAAGTTTAGCAAATCTTTCTGCATTCCCACCTAATCCAAATACGTGAGCACTAGTACCATATGCAGTAGAATTAAACGCATCACAATGTACACTAAGGAACAAGTCTGCTTTATTTGAATTTGCAATTTGACATCTTGTATTTAATGAAGCATTAATAGAAGATCCATTTCCGTTTACAGTCGCTCCATCACGAGTCATAATAACTTTTATATTATTCAACTCAATTAATGTTTTTGCACGTTTGCAAATATCTAAAACTATATCTTCTTCATGAAGACCGAAACCCGAACAACCTGTGTCAGCATTGGGAATTGACTGATGACCTGGATCTAAAGTTATTGAATACATAATTATTTTCATCTCCTATAATTTTATTTATTTACCTACTTTACCTTCCACTAATATAAACAATTTTACTACTCTTATATTCCAAACCTTTTAAACTCTTATACAATCCCTTAATTTCATCACCCCCATTATCTGCAAATTTACCAACATAAACTTTAAAATACTTTCCACTCTGCATAATAAAAGCATCAAAACCTAAATCTTTATTGTTAAGTTCTTCAACCATATTATCTGCGATCATTTTATCCTTTGTAGATAATACATTTACAGTGTAATATTGAGTTTTTGGTATAACATAAATATTAATATAATCTGATTTTGTATAAGATTTATTATTGTATTGATATTGGTAGGTTGCTATGATTTTTATTTTGCCTTCTTTAATTGCTGAGAGATTGCTAGAAGAATCAATTGTTGCGATTGATGAATCTGACAATCTCCATTCAACTTTATCTGTAATATTTAATTCCGTCTTAGAGTTTTTGTCAGCAATTGCAGATAATTTCAAATCACTTCCAGCAAAAATCTTAGTGGAATTATTATCAGAAATTATATTTAATCTTTTTATTTTTGTTAGTGGATCTGGAGTTGGAGGTGTAGGTTTTGGAGAAATATTAATTGTGTAATCTTTTGAAATTCCTTTATAAGATACTGTAATATTTGTAGTACCTGACTTTAGAGCTGTGAATGTGTTTGTAGTTTTATCTTGAGATAGATAGTCAAAATATGTGATATTTACTTCTGAAGTGATATCGCGAGTTGCATTATCTGGGTAATTTGCAAAAGTGGTATAGGTGAATTTATCTCCTACAGTAAGGTTTGTTATATCTGCGCTGAATGTTGTTGTGATGTCAGATGGTTGAATGTTTAAGAGTTCGTCTGAGTCGATTATTGCCCATGCTTCAACCGTAGGATAATCAAAACTTTGCCAGTAATACCCCTTTTCACCAAAACCAGTCCCCCAAGAATTGAGAACTCTAAAATACAATTTAAGTCCTGAACCAAAATCGAAATATTTGAACCCGACCGCAACGACTTCGTGATACCCATATAGATTTTCTTTAGATGTATCTGGAGATTCTAGCATTATATCTCCAAAATGATTATAAATTGGAATTGTGAGACAAACTGGAGATATATTAACCAAAGCAGTTTTAATCTGCTCGTTATCTATTAATCTCACATATTCATCTATTTTATGATTTGATGCTTCTTGAATCATTGGTTGAGTTATTTTTGCATGTAGTTCGCTAAAGGTTCCTCTGTCTGGAAAGGTTTTATTTAGACATGTTCCCCACAAGCGAAAGCATTCCAATGCTAATGATGGGTGCATTCCTTCACCAGTATAATTATATCCTTGTCTAAAGCCATAAATGAAACCAGCAGAATGATCCTCATTTGGATTGTTATTCTGAAGAGATAACATATTTTTTGTTGCGCGGAACGCATAACTTACACAACTTCCAAAATTTCCCTGATCTAAAGCTTCTATTAAATTTGGCCACATATACTCTTGTAAAGATTGTGTTTTTACATTACTAACAATAGCACTACTTTTCATAGCGTCATTAATACTTATAGTGCCTTTTGCGTCAATGGGAGATGGTAGTGCGTCAAGCTTGTACTGTGAATAATCTACAGGTGTGCTTGTATTTGCTGAGTAAGTTGAATTAGAGTAAAATATTGAACTGAAAGATAATAAGAATATTAATACTAATTTATTTATTTTCATTTATTGATACCTCCTTTGTAAAATAAATAGAAAAAGAGATGATTGTTTGTAAAATTATCTCTAAACACAAAAATATTCACTTTAACCTAAATTACAATAATCTTACAAACCATAAACACCTTGCTATAAGCTACTTTTATTTTTCTAATAACCCATTAAACTGCAATTTGTTAGGTTTTTAATAACTTCCAATTAGCCTCATTTCTTTTAAAACATCGTCTGGAATTGGAAACCTCTTTTTACTTAATTCAAGTCCAACAGATTTATAAGCATCATTTACCAACTCTGAACAAATATCATTCTCACTGTCTTTAATTTTAATTTTTATACCAAATACAAATTTAACAAATAATACAAAAAGCAAATAATAATCATATTTTTGACCAACTTTTGATACAGCATATTTACCAATATTAATTCTTTGTTCATCAGTCAAATTATCACACGTATAAACATCTGCATAATTTTTATATTCATTGATATTTTTATGTTTTATAAACCCTGCAATACCATCACTTTCAACTGCTTCATTTTCATTAATAATTATCGCTAAATGCGAATATTTTGATTTTGTTAGAAATCTAATTGCAAAACTAAGAAACGAATTGTTTTTACACGCTAGAATATCACCTATTTTATATTCCATATTTCACCTCCTCCGGACAATAGAAAAGAATTAATTAAAATCCGTATTTTCTGGGATTGTAAAAAGAGAAGATAACTCATAATTACCTTATATTTTTATATTTGATTTTTAAATTTGTGTTGCTAGATATAATTCGTCTACTGTTCATTAACTACATTGGTAATCCTTCGTCTTTTTTTCTACATTAATCTATTTGATATTATTAAACATATTTTTTATAATTAACTATTCTACTAATGGTTGCACCAGTAACGAAATATTCCTTTGCCAGTTCATTTTAAATATAGTTGCCAGTAGCATATTTACTTCTGATTTCTAACGCTTGCTCATTATTTAATTTTTGTTGTGCTTCTTTTATCTTATTTTTTGTTTTATCAGAAAGATGTTTACCAGTGTTACCTTTATGATTTTCTTTTAACTTTTGTTTATGTTCGTCAGATAATGGAATCCCTTTTTTAATCAAAGACATTTTAAGCTTTGCATCATCTGAAACTACATGACCTTTTTGTGATTCACTCATTTTCCTTTTAGATTCTTCAGAATGATGTTTTCCTGTCCATGTATCAAAAACACCTCCTCCATAACCAATATTATAATAATCACCACTTTTTACTGCGTTATGATTCTTTATAGATTCTATTTCTAATTCATTTAATTCTTCCTTAGAATTAGCAATGGCAATTATTTCTCTACTAAAATTTTCTTTTCCATATTTTTAAAAGCGTTTTTTAATAATGTGCCACTTCCAAGATAATTACCTAAATTTCTATCAAACTTTTTTGTCCTATATATTTTTTACCATTAATCATATTTGTAGTTATGTATATAAACCCATATGGGTCAACAATTTCTATTACATTTTCTAACATAATAATTAAGCAACCTCTCTTTTCCAAAATAAACATAAAAAGAGAGTGCATTATTACTGTCTCGCGACATGCACCCTCTAAATATAACTAATATTTATTATTTATTTACTACCAAACAATAACATTTAACTCGTCAACCAAAGTACAATTCATAACCTGTGCCTTCATCCCAAAATATCTATAGATATTGGTACTCTTCCAATCTTGGGCTTCTTTACACAATTGGATAAAACTTTCTCTCGTATGATCAACTACCCCTTCATCATTCGTGGGCCATGGAACGGTTTCAATGGTAGGATCTAAGCTTAACATCACACCTTGCTGTGCAAAATTTCCTTGATACTCCATGTCAAACTTGTACTGATGCTCTACACCAGTACAGGATGATGTAAACCCATTTAGAATATCTTGATTGCAAGCTGTGTTTAGTTCGTATATTTTATTTTGTTTATAATCATCTAATATTATTGGATTTTCTACAGGGGGGACAAGATTAAGATATTGCTGGACAATTTCACTCGATACCTTAAGTTGGTCTGTCATTTTCTTTTCTGCCAGATTCTCAATATATTCATCTTTCCCATATTGAATCTCATCATACTCCCACCCTTTGAATTCATCAGTTTCTATTCTTATGATATTTGACCTCGCATAGACTGTATCTACACCAACAAGAATAGACGGAATTATATCCATTGTTCCTCTGACTTTATTGAATATTTTCACCTTTAACCACCTCTTTGTAATATTTTTTAGTATAAAATTCCAATGGTTTAATGTATTTTAGATATAAATTATATGAGTTACACCATTTTAACCATCCATTATAACTATTAATACTGCACCACTTGCCATAAGTTAGACTTTTATCTCTTAAACATTTCTTTAATAATTTCCTCATTTATTCAGATATTTCTCTCCTTAGATTATGTAGAAAATCTTTATCAGAATGAAGAATTACTATGTCATCGCAATAAATATATAGATACTTAATTTTCTTTTCTTCTTTTAACCAGTGACCGAAATATGTTAGGAAAAATGCACCTGCGTACTGCGAGAATAGTGAACCAATGGCAATTCCTTTTTCGCCAACGTATTTATATGACGAACTTGTCTTACAATTACAGAAATTTTTCATATTCCTCCAAGAACTTTCTATTCTCGTCCCTTCAAATGAATTTTTAATTATTCCATATTTAACTAATTTTCTTTTAACAATTCCTCTTCCACACTTAAAAATTTTTGATATTTTCTATTTGAGATTTTTTCTTATTTATATATAAGTCATATAATTCTTCATAACTTATTTCAATTTTATTTTCCATAATTATTGATCTCCTTTTAATATTTTAGGCATAAAAATAAGGAGAAATATATCTCCCCTTAATCAAATACTTTTTGAAATAGATTACTATATCGTTTCATTAAAACAACCTTGCATCCTTTGCTTTGTATTTCTAACCGAGCGTTCGAGAACAAACCTACTAACACAGTTTTGAGTCTTGTTGTGTGTTTTAGCTAGAGCTAAGGCCTATATTATTAAATTTAATTAAGTTTAAAAACTACAAAGCAAACAGGCGCGAACCGAGATTCGCAATCGAATTCGAGGCATCATTACTCACATAAAGATAAAACGCACCCGCACCATTCGCAATCGCCCAATAACCACCGAAATACGGTAGCCGCGAAGCATAAAGATACCCGCTATCTGCGTAGAACGTGGTCGTGCTACCTGCGGTAACCTTTACGACAAAACCAGTCTCAGTGCCACCCTGCACACCTGAAATATAACCTCCAATATCAGCGGTTGCTCCTTGTCCATAATTTGTATAGCCACTTCCAGTATCATTGAAATTTTGAGTGCCAATTAGGATATTTCTACTTGCATCACTGAAAAATCCATCAATCCAATATCTTAGATTCCCATAAAAATCCTCAATACCGCAAAATTTGTTTTGCAAACTTCCATTAGTAGAGCCAAAAAACATACCCTTCGTATTTGTCCCACCTGTATTAATTGCAGAAGCATTCCCATCAACATAACCTCTGCCTAATGCAGTTTGGCTATCTCTGTTTTTAAACATTACAATAAACAAAACTTGTAACATTAATAACTGAAAATACGCCATTTGGTCATATCCAGAACCATTTGCTTGTGCTAATGTTCTAAATTGACCAATAATTTGTGTTGCTGTAGGAGTTTTACCGCTTAGTGAATGTAATTTAGTACCATCACTATACCCCATATAGACAGACAGATAGCACTTATCTTTTACAGTTGTACCTCGCATATGAGCAAGTGGTTTATAGCTAGAATCTATTTGTGTGTCTGCATATCTAACATATAAATCAGTGCCAATAGTCTCAAATTTCCAATAAACTATTGGAAATTCAACCATGACTTCTCCATCAGAGCCACTTGTAATATCTGATGCAGTTCCATCTGCTTTTTTAGTATAATCATCAGGATCAAGATAATAATTTACGGTTAAATCTGATTTTAATAAACAAGGTTTGATTTGATTAAATGGAAATTTGTCTGCCCATGAACCATAATCGAAAGAACCATTATTACCTGTTGCCGGAGTAAATCCTATAGCATCATCTGTATAGGTTAAGGCTGTCGCGGGGTTAGAGTTGGTAGTGTCAATTTTTACACCGTAGATTCTAGGTGCTACATAAGTTGAATCTCTCCACTGGGAACCATCGTAATATTCAAGTTTTCCGTTTGTTGCACGTAATCCATGTACTTCTTCTTGATGAACAATTTCGTTCTGATGCAACGTAATTGTATTACTTAAATTTGTCACATTTGTATTAGTCGTATTTAAATCTTCCGATAAATTGGAAATTCCATTGGATAAAGTGATAATGTTATCAGCATTAGTTTTTACTGTTTCTGCTGTTCGACCTATACCTGCTAATTCACCAATAGCGTTGGCATTATTCGTTATCGCTGCTTTCTCAGCATCACTAACGAATCTTTTATCTAAACTGTCGTTTATATTTTCTGTAGTTGTAGTATTAATATTTGAAACATTATTTAACCCAACTTGTGTTTTTGTCAATCCTGTTAATAAACTTCCATCCACCGCAGGTATTTTTGCATTAGCATCTAATTTTAATATTTTATTTGCTGTTGTCCCACTATTTAAAGTCAAAACTGGAGTGGTCGTTGATGTTGCAATTGATATATCTGTATTTGCAGAAGTTACACTTATAACCGAACCTGCTTGCGCAATTAATATAAAATAAGTAGCATTTGTTGGAAGATTACCTGTTGAAGCAAGGATACATTGATATGTACTTCCTAAATATGTAACTTTATTTAAAGGGATATAATAATTAGAGGGGTTGTATGGTTCTATAAGTTGAAATGAATCACTTATTGCATTTAACTCACTAATTGAAGTATTTCCTGTTTCAATAGTTCCATTTAAAGTTCCATTTATAACTGTCGCTGAATCAATTGATAAATCTAAATTCGACTTCACTGTGCTTCCTGAAGAAATTAAACCATCTAAATTTGTTTTTAGAATATTTCCGTCCACAATATCTGAATCTAAATCTATATGTAATAAATTACCATTAATAATATCTAAATCTAATCCAGACTTTAATAAATCACCTTGTAATATACTTGAATCCAAATTATCTTTTGAAATTGTAGAATCAGATATAGAAGAATCTAATGCGATTTTACTATCTGATGCTATTGCTATAGAACCATCTAAAGCAATTTGTAATGGATTTCCTAATAAAATATCATTTGATAGGTTTGTATGCAATATATCTCCTGTTGATATATCTGATTCTAATGTATTTTCTAAAGTTTGTGCATTTTCTATGGCTTGAGAAAGACCACCTAAAACTTCAATCGCTTGCCTACCATCTTCTACTAAATCACCTAATGTTTGAGTAATATTACCATTATCGTCCATTAAAGTATAAATTCTTTTTGAATTCAAAAAATAACTGCCATTACCCCAATAAGATATTGTTAAAGTTTGATTATTAAATGATGCATCTGCAAATACAATTCCGTGGGTAGAATCATAAATAAATGTATCTGCGTCAGGAAGAATTTCATCATATTTAACATTATTTATTTCTTTTGAATTATAAGTTATTTCTCCTTGAGTAATTGTTATCCCTTGAAAACTGTCTACAGATTCCTCTAGAATTGCTTGCCCATTTAATATTGTAATTTGTTGGCTGACAAATACAAACGGATCGTCCTGAGTCCCTTTTCTCTGCCTGAATACTAAGTTTTTATCAACTGTAAATGACGACATTTAAGAACCTCCTTTTCCTATAAAGTAAAAGAAGAGGTTAATTAGCCTCTTCTTTTACTTTATCGTAGATTTTGTTTATTTATTTTCTGTCATTTCTTCTTGTAATGGATTATGCAACACATTTAACAATTCGACAAACGCAAGTGCTTCTGAACCCTTTAAATCAACTCTTTGCAAAAAGACTAATAGATTATTCTTGATTTGGTCTGATATTTCATATTTCATTTTATTTTAGCTCCTTTATTATTTATTTATTAAACAACAGAATTTAGACAATCTCTTAATACATAGAAATAATTTGGATATATAGAGTTTCCCATAACTTGAGAAGAAGGTAGTGTTCCACTATAAGTAAGACCAACGAACCCACTTAACGCCTCATTAAAGATCGAAGCACTAATAGGAGTTACTCCAGAAATAACATTGGTGAATGTTATAGTAGATAATCCTTTAGAGATTCTTGTAGAATTTATTTTAGAGGTTAATAAATTCCAATCAGAAGCTTTTACATTTACTGAATTTCCACTTGTAAATGTCGTACTCCAAGCAAAAATAGAAGGAGTTATTTCAGAAACAATATAACATGTAATTGATTTTGTGTAATTAAATGGCATGTAAAATATACCATTATTACCACTCCAACTACCCCAACTATTAGGACAAATCCAGTAATCAATTCCATTTATATTCTTCCATCCAATGGCACAGATTAAATGAGTTGTAGTATAAGGTGTGCTATAAATATCGGTTATAATACCACCATTAAATCTTGCATTATAAGTGTCATCAGTTAACCAAAATTCAATAAGGACTCCACCATTTGCTATTATGCCATTTTTAATTGTATCTGTGTATAATGTCGCTGTATATGAATTAGTAAATCTACGAGTTTGGGCTTCTGCCAATAATTGACTGCGATATGTAGATGCATAATCTTTCGCAGTTAAATGTGCAGAATCATAATTAGCAACATCTAAGTTTGTTGTATATGTATTCTTAAATGCTCTATTTGTATCAAGTTTTGGTACACCATCAGTTTGCATTTTTACAATAGCTTGGGCGGGGTATTCTCCTTCTCCCTGCCAATCATCAATATTTCTGTTTCCATAGATCCAAACATAATCAAAGCGATAACCCGAAATACCTCTAAACTTATATTCTTGAACTTCTTTTAAATAAGAAATTGCATGACCAACACAAGAACTTGGTTCTTTCCAAATTCCATCTACAAAAGATCCCTGACTATCTATTATCGGATAATATGGAGGAAGATAATCAGACATAATTATTTATTCTCCTCAGTGTTAGCATCTATATCAATTGGAACTGGTTTTAGTTCTGGAAGTTGAAATGGAGGTGGTTGATTTGATTTTCCTGTAACTGGAGTATTATTTATGTAATCTTCATTGCTTATATCTATCATTTTAAATTGCTCCTTCATATTCTCTTTCTTCTAACTTTAATTCTCTATTGAACCTCACACGACTGAAGTCGCGTAATTCCTAATTCATTGACCAGACTAACGTCCAATCTCCAAAGGCTAACCCTGTAGTTCCTACAGTTCTTTAAATTATATTTATGCTATTAGTTTTAATCCTTCATTTCTAATATTTATAGCGGCATTTACATCTCTATTGTGGTTCGTTCCACAGTCTGGACAAATCCAATTCCTAATACTTAAGTCTAAATCAACAAATTTCCATCCACAGATATTACACAGTTTACTACTGGCAAAATATCTATCTATTACAGAAATTTCTCTACCATACCAAATTGCTTTATAGTTCAACATTGTCACAAAGCTACTCCAAGACACATCTGCTATAGACTTTGCTAATTTATGATTTTTAATCATTCCTTCAACATTTAAATCTTCTAGACAAATAACTTGATTTTCATTAATAAATCTAGTTGATAATTTTTGAAGAAAATCTGTTCTAGTATTAGAAATCTTTTCATGAAGTCTTGCAACTTTAATCCTAGCTTTATTTCTATTACTTGAACCTTTTTGTTTTCTGTTCAATTGTTTTTGTAATTTTGCTAACTTCTTTTCATATTTACGGTAATATTTTGGGTTATCAATTATTTCACCTTCAGATGTGATAGCAAAATCTTTAATTCCTAGATCCATTCCAATATTCATCTTAGATTCGGGCAATTTTTGCGGTTCTGGAACTTCACAAAGAATTGATATAAAGTATTTACCACTAGGAACTTGAGAGACTGTTACATTTTTAATTACGCCATTTATTTCTCTAGATTTAGCAAATTTTATAAAACCAATTTTAGGTAACTTAATTTTATCTCCTTCTAATCTTATATTATTATTAGTAACGTTAGTTCGATAAGATTTATGATTATCTTTTTTAGATTTAAACTTAGGAAATCCTTGATTTTTATTTCCTTTTTTTAATTCCCTAAAGAAATTCTTATAAGCTCTGTCTAAATTTATAAGTGTTTGTTGAAGAGAAGTGCTATCAATTTCTTTTAGCCATTCTAGTTCTTTTTTTAAGATGGTAAGATTGTTAGAACATTGATTATAATTTAAAGTCGTTTGATTTTCTTTGTAATTTTCTATTCTTTTATTAAGAAAATAATTATATATAAATCTATTTGAACCCAAATGTTTATTAATTAATATTTCTTGAACTTTTTTGGGATATAGCCGGAACTTAAAAGCTTTAAGCAATTGATGTTCACCTCCTCAATTATTATTTATTACCTACAGTATACTACATTAGTGATGATTTGTCAACAATTCATCCCACGATTTCAATCGTGGGAGTTCTTGTTTACGTTTATAAAAAAGGCAAGTTGAGTCTCAGAACACAAACTTGCCATACGAATTACTTCCATATTGTTTTATTCTCCCTTTCTAATAATAAAAAAGAACCCATATTTTATGGATTCTTTTAAAAGATTAAATATCATTACTCCTTATAAGTTATGATTATTTTTCCTTGAAGTTCTTGTAGTGTTTTTGGAGCTTTAATATCATTGTTGAAAAAACATATTTCCCATATATCACTTGATTGATGCGCTTCTATTCCTAAAATAGTTACTGATTTGATTTTTGGATATATATCATGTTTTACTCTAATAGATACTAGTGTGGCATCAATATTATTAATGATTAAAGGTGGGTCATTTAATTCACTAGGCCATATTAATGTATCCTCTTCAGGAATTGGAGTTTGTACTATAAAATTTAAATCAAAATCATTCGTCATAGTTTTTTTATCAACACTCCTAATATTTTTATTAATTTTCAAATTATATTGCCCATCTGGATAGGGCGAACTATGATTTATCAACACCTTATTACCATCAACTACAGATTGAATTTCAAATTTGTTCCATTTATTATTATTTAAATTCCATAAGCTAATATTTTGTTTTGCAGAATTTGGATCTACTTTTTTACTAAATACAATTGTCCATATTTTATCAGGAAGAACTAATATACCGGGGGATGGAGGTGTGTAATTTTCAGTGTTAGTAGTTATTTTTGGAACTACAGCAAAGGCAAACGATGGCATTGAAATGATAATAAAAATAGATAAAATTAAAGATAATGCTTTTCTCATATATACCCTCCTAATATTTTACTATTCTAATATATAGTATATACAAATTAGAATAAAAATACAAGGATATATAATAAAAATATTACCAGTTTATGCAAATACTGCAATATTAGAAAGAAGTGTCCCGTTTTTATAAAGATTCCCAGTTAGGTTAATATCCCCAACAACATCTAAACTATAATTAGCGGAAGTTTTTCCTATTGCTACTTTCCCTTGAACCATTAATCCATCTTGAATGGGATTAAATTTACTACTGTAACTATACGTAGAACCTATAATCATTCCTCCATATATTCCTACATATTGAGAATTTGCACTATATGTAGAACTACCATCAAAACTACTTACATTTGGACGAATTTCTAATGGAGTATTTACAGATGTGCTTATTTCAGTAGTTAAATCAGTCATATCAATTGAAAATAATCTATTATTTCCATAACTTCCCATTCTATAAATGTTTAACGAACCATAATAAAGTGTTGGACTCATATAACGATTAGTTAAAGAATAAACAATGTCTGTTCCTTTATAACCAGTTATTTGATTTCCATTCATAGTAAAATATGAATATGAATTACTTGCATCTGGGATTGTTGAAATAACTCCACTAACTTGTGCATTACTGGCGTTTAACAACCCAATAGGACTTACTCTAAATGGAGCAGAACTAAAACTACTATTTCCTAAATAAATACCATTGCTATCTGCCTTAAAAATAGAATTACTAGAACCAATTGTTATTGTTCCTCCAATAATATTAGGACTTGTAATAGAAGCATTTGCGACCAAATAATTTGCAGTTAAAGTTCCATCAATATTTGCAGAATTAACATGTAAATTTGTTGCATCTATATTTGTTGCTGAAATTGTTCCTAATTTAGTTGTAAATTTACTAAAATCAATTGTTTTTGTAGAAGCATTTATTAGGACATCTGAATTATTTACAATACTTCCAGTAAGTGAAAGATTCCCACTAGTATCTACATAAAAAGTTGAAGTCCAAATTGGGCTTGAATATGTCCCAACATTTTTTTGAATTTTCAAACCATCTGTTGCATTAAGGACAATTTGATTAGTTAGTGTTGTAGAACCGTCTGTTTTTTGAATCTGCAAACCATTTTCACTATCTATTTTAACTCCATTGTATGTATTACTTAAATTTAAAAAACCATTAGTAAAAGACGGATCAATTTGTGAAGATGGTAGTCCTCCGACTATCTCTAAACTTCCACTATTAATTTGAATTCCTCTTTTATTATCAACACCATACATCCCAATTGTAGCAATTGATTGTCCTTCTGTATCAACGACAGTTAAACTTTCAAATAAACCTGATACTCCAATTACTGAATTTCCGATCAAAACCCCTGAATTTATGCCATTCGGCGAAATTGCTGTAGATGCTGTTTGAAAAGCGTCTTTTGTTAAAACAATCGAATTATTTATTATTCTTAATTGTTCGGGAGACACAATGCCATCATCGTCTATTTCCTTTAACCAAATACCTCTTTTATCAATTATTTGAGATTGATTTTTTGAAGCCAATATTTGCTTTAATGTTGCGTCAATATTTTCTTTTCTAATTTCATCAATTGCACTTGAATTTGCTTTATTGTCCCAGACGTTTTTATTCATATTTAAAGTTGTACTCGACGTAATTGCATTATTCATTAAATCTATTTGATAAATAAAAGGGTCGTCAATAGCATCTTTATTTGAAAAAACTAAATTTAAACTATTGTCACTGGGATTATGGGTGTATCCAACTAATCTTACTTCAATGTCCACATCAAATTTTGAAAATTCAATTGAAACAATGTCTCCTAAAACAAGTTTTTGCCAATCATGTTGACACTCCACAACTGATAAGAAATCAATTACTTCTATCTCAAAAATTAATGCTGGTGTGGATAATTTTAATAGTTTCTTTTTACCTGCTTCTAATAAATCTATTTCTTCAACATAATTATTATCCTCCCATGTAGTTTCCTTAATAAAATTATCAAATTCTTCAAGTAAAGTATCTGTATTAAGATAATTAGTGATTTTAATACTATTGTTATAATTACTAATAGTGACATATTTTGCATCTATTTCACTTTTTTTTGAATCCACTAATAATTGCTTAGAAGAAATATTATTTTCTGCATTTGTTAAATCAATATTCAATTGAGTTAAACTTTGATTATTTTTTATAGCGATATCCAGATTAGTTTCTATAATAACCAATGCTGTTTTAGAATCAGTTAAATCATTATTTAAAACAATTAATTCTTCACTCAGTATACTTAAATCATTCAGCAAATCAGCATATATCTGAGAATTAAAATCTAAATTCTCCTCATAAGCATTTAGAGCATCAATTAATTCTTGTGACATATATTCTAATGTTTTGTAAAATGTGTAGTTTTCGATATAAGGAACTCCAGTGGGGTTAATTTCTGCTATGCTAATATCATTTCCATAGCAATATAATCGAGTTTTTATCTCATCATTTTTTATTTTATTATTAATACTTTTAATATAATTATCTTCAGATATGTATAATCCCTTATTACCTTGCAAATCATCTATTGCTTTTACAGAAATTGTTTTTGTTAATGTATCAAACAAGAATATACATTCATATGCTTTTTGTACATCATTAATCAAAAAATCAAAGAGTGACTTTTCACTGATGTCAAATGACCTGTATTTTAAATCAATTCCTGTAAAATTTGTAAAAGAATTAACATCTAATTTCCAACTAGTTATTGTTTTTACATAATTCATAACCCCTAAATGGAAACCGTCTGAATCCAATTCATCAGTTAAGCTGTAAAGTTTTCTTGAAACAAATTTATACCCTCTTACATTTTTCTTGTTTAACATATATTCTAAAGAATAGCAATGGATGTTTTTAACTTCAATTCCATTTCCAACTTCTTCTGGATTATCAATAATGAAATATTTTTCTTCATTAAGAAGAATTAAATAATCTCCTTTAATTAAATCGTAATAGTTTTCACCATAATATATGCTAAAACTTAATTCATCAGTCGTTGGAAATCTAAAATCAATAGATATGTTTTCTGCATTTAGAACACCTATCTGTGATTTATCAGGTTTACACAGTATAAGTTCGTATTCTATTGGTTCTAAATCACGATTAATGTCTCCTAACAATTATTTTCACCACCTTTAATTATGCCAATAATGGAAATCTGTATCTAAATGATATTGTACATTTTCCAGTTATTTGTATGCGATTTATTCCATAAACTAAACGAAACCATTTTTTATTGAAATTACCTAAACGATATAGTCCTAAATCACTTATTATTTGCTTTCTTTCATTATTTATGTATATTTTTTCTTCTACTGATAAATTTGTAAAAATAGATTCTTCTCCTGCATTACTCAGATTTATTAAAGATATTCCTGTACTTATACCACTTAATGTAAATTCTATTTCTGGATAGAGGTGTTGGACAGCATTAGAATAATTGCTTATTTCTATTACTGTTGGAATTGTAATTTCACTTAAATTAAAGTTTTCTTGATATATAGGAGAATATCCCCAAGGACTGTTTGCCCTAAATTGAATAGTAAAATAACCTTGAAGATTACCAAAGGTCATTAAATCTGACTGGTTTGTCATAATAACTTCATAAATTAAATTTGGATTATCTTCAGAAATAAAAGAACAGTAATATTCCTTGCAAAGCCATTTAACCAATTCCATTTTCTTTTCAGGAGTAAATTCACCTTCTAATAATGAACAAACTATTTCAAATTCTAAAGGTTGTTTCTCTATTCTGTGAAATAATGGTGTGTGTTTTTTATTAAGTTTTGTTTCGACAATATTTTGTGCAGGGATAAAAGGAGAAGATATTTCACCTGAACCTCCAATGCGAACTATATATAATCCCATGTCTTGACTTGAAATATTATCAAAAATAAAATTCATATTAATCAATTATTTCACCTCCTTATAAAGATATTATTTATTAACTAAAGGGGAATGTATTCTTACACTCCCCTTCTAAGTACACCATTCCTATTAAACGTTTTATTTAGTTCATTAATTGTATAGTTTGCAATTTCCTTCATACTGGGAAGTGAACTTTGATCTATATTTCCCTCTACATTTATTAAATTATCAAATTTAAACTCTATAGATTGCTGTGGTAACTGTCTTGCAAAACTACTATAATCTGGCACTTTAAAATTATTCATTATATTCTGCAAAGGATTATTGACCAAAATTTTACTTAAATCAAATCCACTAGGTATGCTTTTAACTAAATCATACAATTTACTTGCTTGTGATGCATTAAAAACTACTTCAGGAGATGATGAACTTCCATGAACTTGTGCTATTCCCGTATAATCTATTATTCCACCATCTTTATACGATCCAGTCTTACTAGTTTTAAATCTCTGTACAGTTCCATCTGCTGTAATCGTATATTCTTGACCATCTGTATATGATTGTAATGGAGTTACAGCATAATTAGAATCATTGGTCTTTGTAATAGTAACTGGAACTTCTTTCCCTTGACTATCTACAACTTTAACTACAGGAGTTCCATGAGCACTAGAATAACCTATATTCCAAACTTTATTAACATTTACTGTAGGAATATTTCCATCTGCATTATTATTTGCCATTTCTGTTGCTTGAGATTCATACGATGTATTTGCTCTTGCTTGACTTGCTGACGATGCTTGAGCTTGAGAAGCTTGTAATGCTGCTTGGGCTGCTAATGCTGATTGAGCATTTTGACTAGCTTCTGTTACTTGATCAATAATTTTCTGTAAACCTTGCCAACTAACACCCAAAGCATCAAGAGTTGCTTTATTTTGTGAAGAAAAATATAAATTAAAACTATCAAATTTAGCTTGTATTTCAGTAAAATTTCCAGCATAAATTTGTTCACGGATTCTAGCAAATTCTCGTTCATCATTTATTAAACCATCATAATATGCAGTAGTTATTTCTATTTGTTTTTCTACCGCTTTTGTATTATTTTCCTTTTGCTCCTCTAAACTATTTTTCTGTAATTCAGTATCCCTATGTCTTTGCTTAGTTGCTATAGCGGTTTGTTGTTCAGATAATTGCTTAGATAATTCTAATTTTTTTGCTTTTCCTTCAATACTATTGTCTAAAGATAGAGCGTCAATTTTACTTTGCAATTCTAATGCTTTTTTCTGATCACTTGCTAAATCTTCATTATAATCTGTATCAGAAGAAGCATCACTTAAAGCTTTAATTTTAGTATCAATTAATTCATCATAAGCTTCTTTTTGTTTTTCAATACTAGCTAATGCAATTTCTTCTTGTTGTTTATATGCTGCTTTATAAGCTTCAATAACTTTATCAGCAATATCGCTATAGGATTGAGCAATAGAAATTTGTGTATCAACAATTGATGATTTTGAAGCATCTATCGCTGCTTTTGTTTTTAACCATTCAGCAGTTCCCTCTTTTTGAGTTTTTAACAATGCTTCTAATGCAACTAATTCTGATTGTTGTGATTCTAATTTAATATTTTGATCTTTAATACTGTCTGCTTCTATTTTGGAAATTTCTTCCTGAGATTTACCCTGCAATTTTGCAAGTGCGATTAATTTCTCATTATAAGCAATTTCTGTTTCTAAATTAGATTGAATGTCATCAAATGGTTTTGTTAAATTATCAAATTTAATATTAGCAATTTCTTGAGCAGTTTGTTTAATTGCAATATTTGCATCAATAAGATCTGAATTAACATCACTTAATTTATCAGATGCTTGTTGAAATTCCTGGGAATTTGCCAATGCATTTGCTAAATCAGTTTCGGTATAATCTTTATCTACCAGTGCTAAACTTGCCCTTACACTTGCTTCAGCTTCAGCTTTATCTTTTTCTAATTGAGCTTTCTCAGCTAAAAAAGTAGTTTGTTCTCCTTGCTTTGTCTTTAGAATTTCTTCTTCCGTTGCTAATTGATCCTCAATGCTTGCACCAATTAGTTTTTGATATTCTAATGTCTTTTGCAAATCTGAAACTTGATTTTCTGCAAGTTGCTGTGCTTTATCAAATCCTTCGTATTCAGCATCAAATTTTTCCTTAACTAATTGTTTGATTGATAATTGACTAGATTTTTGAGCATCAAAATTGGATTTAATCTTTCCTAAAACATCTCTGGTTGTTTCATTGTCTTCATATGTTCCATCATCATTTTTATATTTAGCAATAGAATCATATAATTCATCAATATTAGCAGATGCAACAGTTATGGCTTCTTGATAAAGATTTATTTTCTGTTCAATATATTGTGCAGAATTTAAATTAGCTAATGCTTTTTGTGTTGCAATAAGTTTTTGAGTGAAGTCAGTTTTTGAAGCTTTTTGAGAGTCAAGAATAGCTTGATCTGATTCTGCTTTTGTTACTAGTTCAGAATTTTTTGCTGTTTCTTTATCAATATTTTTTTGTGTTCTATCAACTGCTCTCTCAGCACTTCTTGAACCAACATATTTATCTTTATAAGTGCCATCTTCATTCAAATATTTTGATAGAGTTTTTTCATATCCAGCAATTTTTTTATCTGATTTTTCTACAGCAGTATTGTCTTTTGCAACAATTTTTGTTGTTTTTGCTATTTCTTTAGAAATATCAGTAATTTTCTCAGCAAATTCATCTAAACTATCATTAAGAAAATCAATATCAGTGATGTGAGAACCAGTGCCTTCGGCGTATGCAGGGATACCATTTTTCTTAAGAAATTCTTCAGTTTCGGAATTTGGATAAATCTTTGTTCCCTTTGGCAAATCTGATATTGTTGCTTTATCATCACTTAAAAATATTGTTCCATTTGGTAATTCAACTAATTCTCTACCAGCTTCACCATAGATAGCATTTCCACCTGGATGAGAATCTGTGCCTTTAGCATTTACAGTTGCTTGAGTTACAGTTTTTACGTAAATGGTATGAATTGATGATGTATCAATTTGTAATTCTGCTATAGCTTGTTTTGCAGCAATGTCATCTGCGATAATTGTTAGAGTTGCATCATATTCTTTAGACATTAATTCAAGAATTTTATCATCTGCAGGTTTTGTATTGGCATCTACATCAATAGCACCAATTTTTTCTTTTACTAAATTTAAACTTGCTTGTGCATCAGCAGTCATTTCAAATTTAGGAACAGCAAGAACTTCTAAATCTGCAACTTGAATTGCTTTTAGTCTTTCATCAAAATCTTCTTGAGATATTTCACCATTCTTTAAACTGATGTTAAGCCCTACTTCTGCTTCTGATGCTGTTTTAGAAAGAGTAGTTAATACATCTTGAATTTTTTGATAATAACCAAGGACTTCAGTTTGATTAGTAGGAGTTATTTCTCCTAGAGAATTGATTTTTAATGTTAGGTCTGCTACATCATTTTTAGCCTTTAATACAGCATTTGTGAATTCGTCGTGGATAAAGGTAACAAATGTTGTAGGTGGTTCAAAATCATATTCATCAACATTGGGTTTTGGAATTTCTGCTATTGCTTCTTGAACTGATTTATAGTCAATGCGAGGGACAATTTCCATATCAATTTTAGGAACTGATGAGGATGTTCCACCTTTTGATAATTGTTGGGCTTGATCTACAGCATCGATTTTTGACATGATATCTTGGAGATTTTGGTCGGTGGATTCGAAGAGGGCATTTTGCTTTACTTTTTCTACTTCTTTTGCGTAGGCGACTTCAGCTTTTAGAGCATCAGCAGCAAGTTTAGCTGATTGTTGAAGAAGTTCGTTGTATTTTAATTGTCCAGCTAATGTTGTTGGAGTACCAAGTTTGGAAATTTCTTCTTGGAGAGAGGCTGTTACGTCTGCCCATTCTGATGTTGCTGTGATATTGTCTTTTATCCATTGGTCTATGTTTAGGTTTTTAAAGGAGGATTCTAGAGTAGATGTTTCTTTTGATGATAGGGCATCTGATTGTTCTTTTAGAGCAGAAATTGTGTATTCGCGTGATTGTTTAGCAAGTTCTTTGGAAGCTTCAGTATTCTCTTTGATTAACTTTGTGTAATTCACCCAACCATTGCGAAGTATTTGCATGGATTTAAATTCTTCATCCATTGATTTGATGATTTCTTCGATAGATTTAACTTTTTCTGTTTGTTCACTAGCGTTCGCTCTATTTAATTCTTCAATAAGTTTATTTTTTTCACTAATAAAAGAGATTGATTCCTCGTTAGAATCACCGACAAACCATCTGGACGTATCGCCAAATTGTGATGATGATATTGCAGAGTCTTTAAGTTGATTTACTTTGTCGCGAGATTTTTGAAGGAGTTCTAGTTCTTTGGCCTGAGAAGCAATTAATTCATTTGTTTTAGTAAGTGTTAGTTGGTAATTTTTAGCTGATTTTACTTGATCTAATTCTTTTTGTATTGCATCTGATTTTGCTTTTTGTAGGGCTGATTCAACTTTGATTTGTGCTAGGGTTGCTTGGGTTAGAGATTCTAGGGATTGGGTTTGTGGAGATTTGTCTTTATCTTTTTTATTTAAATCAGGATTAGCAGAAGCAATTAAATCTTTTGGAGTTATTTGACTAACAACACCAATCGTTTTAATTTGATCTTCTATTTTTTGCAAATCTCCAAGTACGGATTGCCTTTCTGCATATAACGCTCTATTTTCTGGATCTGCAAGAGATTGAGATGCCACTAATTCTTTTGCTTGAGCAACAGATTTTATTGCTTTTATCTCTTGACCATATATAGAAAGCTTAGTTAATAATGAATTTTTTTCATTTTCTAATTCAGTTCTACTGCTTTCCAATTTTGATTTAAAAGCTTTATCATTGGCTTCCATTACTTTTTCAATAGCTTCCTTATTGAGAGTGAGAACACCATTTTCATTAACAATGGCTTGACTCAACTCTGGGTGTGCCTTTATAAGTTTATATAACTCTTCGGTCGTTAATTTATGACCATCGTTCATTTTTGCGATTGTGGATGCTAGGTCTTTTGATGATTCAAGATAAGATTCTGTTGCTTCGTTAACTTTATCAATAGAAGATGCTATGTCGAGAACTTTCTCTTTTGCTTCAGGAGCAATTTTGCCCAATACAATTAAACCTTCTACAAAAGGTTTAATAATGTCCATAGACATATTAGGGTTTGCTCTTGAAATAGCAGTTATTAAATCATTTACTGCTTTAGAATGAATTTCTTCTGCTTTGGATGCTTCGATATTTCCTTTTTGAAGACCTTCTAAAGAAGTATTCCATTCATCTATAATTGGTTTAATATTAACATCTGATTTAAATGTATTAAATAATTGAGATAAAACTTGGGATGGAACTCTTCCACTATCATTTATTTTAGATATAATTCCCATGTATGATTTAGAAAAATTACTTAACGAAGTAGATGATAAATTTAAGGATTCTAATTCTGTCTGAGTTACTGCTTTTAATCCACTAGACATTGCAGAATTTGCTTTCAGAATTTCTCCTTGAACTTCAGATATTTCGCCTTTAATTTTATTAATATCTAAATCTTTATCTGCAATTAAGGAGACTTTTTCATTTGGTGTATAACTATTATTTGGCCCAATAATATTAGTTTTAATTTGCTCTTGTTTTGATAGTTTTTCTTTCAAGCTATTGAGTTTATTTTGTTTTTCTATTATGTCATCTATTTGAGTTGATTCGTTCTTATAGAAATCACTAACTAATTTCTGCTTGTTTAACTCTAATTCTTGTTTCTTTAGGTCTAAATATTCACGAAGACTATCAGCACTTCCTAGTATTGCACGACCCTCAGAGTCGAATCCTTCAATAGATTGAGGCAAAAGCGAAGAAAGTTTTTCTGTTGCTTGGGCAAGAGATTGTGTTTCTTCTGTAGTTTTATTTTTCTTAGCAGACAATTCTTCATATGTAGAAATTAAAGTTTCAGATTGTGCTACTTCAGAAGATAAAGAAGATATTGATTTTTGAATTGTGTCAAATGCTTCTTTTGCTTTTTCTTTAGCATGAATCATATTGTCTGCAAATTCCATAACCTTACCAATTACAAGAGATAGCGCAACAGAAATACCTAAAGTAGCAACTGCTTGAAACGTTGCTATAGCAATTTTGGCTGCTACTGCCGATGTAGCTAATGATCTCATTGCACTACTAATTCCTGTAATCGCAACTCCTAAAGCATTTGCCCATCCTGTTCTACCCATTGCTGTTTGCTGTGCAATTGCTAAACGAATGTTTGTTATATACCCCATCACAGATGTTCCTGCCATTTGAAAACCAACAATAAATGGATTTGTTCTCCATGTATTAGCATAACCACTAAATTGTCTCATAACTACAGATGTTTCTATTACTGAAGCTTTAAAAGCCAACATTGGAGCAATTAAAAATGATTTACTCATAAATCCTTGAAATTTAGTGGAAAACAATGATGCGGTTAGAACAACTGTGGCTAGTATTGTAGGTATTCCACCCATTACATCAGCAAAGCTTGCGAAACCAGATATTACAACAGTTAAACCTTTAACTAAATTCTTCCAAGTATCAGTATTAATTGAATTTAAATAAAATTTTTCCCAAACAGAGGTTAATCTAGCAACAGATGCAGATAAAGAATTATTATATATTTCTTGTTTTTGTGCTGTTACACCCTCACTCTCTTGTGCAGCAGTGGTATTTTGTAGAACTTTGTCGTAATTTGTCATAAGTGAAATAAATGCGTTTCTTCTATAAATTCCTGCTGCTGCGGTAGCTATAGATTGACGTTCAACATCATTTAAAATCTTCCATTTTTCGCTAAGATTCGACAAAATATCACCCATGGGACGAATCGTATCAGAAGATGATTTAATTGCTACTCCAATGGCATTAAATTTTGCTTCAATACCCTTGAATTCTTCTGGATTTGATTCTTCTCCCACATTTGATATTCTACTGATAATGGTTCTCAATGCGTTTGAATTTTCGCTACCACTACGTCTCGTAACTTCTATCATGGTGGATAAAATGCCAGTTGTTGTAGAAATATCCATCCCAGCGTCTTTTGCGACACTTCCAACAGTTCTTAATCCACTAGAAATTTCAGAAACAGCCTTTGGAAAATCTAATTGAAGCATACGGGCGGCACCAAGGATAGAATCTGTTACTCCTTCTATCCCATCAGCAGTTATTTTATATTGTGTCATTACCCCCATTAACTCATCACTAGTTTGTTCGATTCCTTGCCCAGTGATATTAGATAATGTCACCGCACTACGGCTCTTTGTTAAAACCTCATCAATCGTAGATGTATATGTTCCAAATACGGCTATGGCTTTCATAACCGTATCAGTTGTTGCTCCCATTTCAGTTGCAAAAGTATTGGCTGTATTAGTAATTTCACTAAATACTAAATTAGTATTGCTCATTTCTAATTGCAAATTTGTGAATAATTTACTTTGCCCAGACATAAATTCGAAAGATTCCTGCAATTTATGTAGGCTAGACATCACTAGCGTAGATACTGCTATCCATAGTGGAAACCGTTGCAGGGCCACAGATGTGGCTTCTCCTAATCCTATTTGTCTATTTGCTAAGTTTCCTGTAGATGTGCTTAAAGAGTCCATTTGTCCTCTAAGCATATTATAATTACCAGAAACACTCATTGTTTGAGTATCATTAAGTTTGTAAGTTTGAGTAACTTGTTGCATACCTGTACTTAATGTTTTTAATTTTGCATTCAACATCTCTAAATCTGGTATTAATTTTTGAGTTTTAAAATCAATAGGATTGCTTCCTGATTGTTGTTTGAGAACATTGAATTGAGTAGTAATATTTTTTAAATCACTAAAAGTTTTTTGTGCGGATATCGTTGATTGATTAAGTAAATCTGGAACTTTTGTACTTGATCCTATTTGTTGAAATGATTTACTCGCTTCATCGAACTGATATTTTAGTCTTATAGTTTCATTCTGGGCGTTTTTTAATACAGCAATTAATTTTCCTGCTTGATCATAATCATAACTAATTACTGTATTTCCTTTATATTGTCCAGCAGAAGTTAAACTATCTGCAAAAGTTTTTGCTTGTGCTAAAGAACCTGCTCCTGGGGTAGAAACTGTATTTTGTCCCTGAACTTGAACCTTAATTACTGGTCTAAGTCCTTCTATCTGTTCTTTTAATTTTGTTATTTCAGAATTGGGAACACGTAAAGATATATCAATTTTCTTGCCATCAATTTTAGAAGTATCAAGTTTTAAATTTCCTAATTTAAAAGATATTGACTCAATCTTACTCTTAATCTCTTTTGTTGCATTAGAAGGAATCTTAATATTATTTATTGATACATTATCTAATTTTATAGAAAGTTTTTCCAAATTTGTTTTTATATTGTTTAAAGAGGCTGAATCTATTTTAATATTATTAATAGTAATTGGATTCGCTTTAACAAAATTTTGTAAACGTTCGATTGTAGACTTTATTTCTGATTGATCATAATTAATTATTATTTTTGCACCAACAGTATATGTTGTACCCATTAAACATCACCACCTTATAATTTTTTAATCGCATCACCTACAGCTTTATCAATTAAATTTAAAATATTATCAGAATTTTTTTCTATTGCGTTTTTCATAAATGGTCTTTGAAGAGTTTGGTAAGGCCACTGTGATCCATTCCATGAACCATAATCATACCCTATTCCACTTTCAACAATTTGAGCATATGATTCTAATGGATTATTAATATCGTTCATATGATGACTTTTTGCTATATCGTCATCGGAATAAATATCTATACTTATTCCATTTACATTCTTATCTACGATAGATTTTGTTATAGATTTTTTAAGGTTTCCAGTTCTTTCATATACCAAAGGATCATACACAGTTAGAACATCAGAATCAATATGTTCTTTTACATCATCAACTAATATAGTTCCAATAGTTTTTAACTGACTTGATAATTCTTGTTCTAATTTTTTAATTAAATCATTTGCCAAAAATGATATATCTTTAGGCAACTTTTTCACCGCCTTTTACAATATTTTCTTTACAAAACCATATATTTTAGTATATAATTGGGAATAAAAAGGAGTTGATATTTTGATTAAAATAATATTAGCAACAATAATATTTATTATAGTAATGGTTATTATGGAAATGATTAATGAACCAAAAAGCAAAAAAGCAGAAAGAATAAAAATTACAAATCAAACTATAAGACCAATTACTTTAACTCATATAGATGGTTTGTCAGGATATGGCAAAGGAGTAGAGGTGAAGTTTTCTAAAAACATAGAAGAAATTATCATTGATAAAACCTATTCTATTCCTACAAAAAATATAGAATCAACCATATTTAACTCCTCCAAAGAACTTACCGAACATCAAAAAAGTATTATAGGAAGATCATTAGTTGGAGGACTCTTATTAGGGCCAGTTGGTGCAGTAGTCGGAGGAATATCAGGTGTAGGAACACAAAAAGAAACAACAATGATATGGATAATAACTATTAATTATAAAGAGTATGGGAATAGTAAAACTGCTATATTTTCTGCAGAGGATGAATCTGTAATCCCTAGATTAAAAAATGCTTTAAATGCATATTGAATAATAAAAGAACCCATATTTTCTATGGGTTCTTTTACATTGTTTTCTTTAATATACTTACTCTTCGTTATTGCTTGATTCTTTTTCTTTTTCTTTTTCTGCTACCATAAATTCAACACTTTTTTTAAATTGTTCTGCAATATTTCCCATATTTAAAAGTTCGTTTTCAGGTAATAAATCAAGAATACTATTAAACAATTCTAATTCAATTAATTTATCTGCCATTATTAATAATTTTTCTCCTTCATCTTGAATTGGAATATTTGTAAAGTATTTTATCATAAGCATAGGAAGTATAATACTATCCTTTAGATTATCAATACCTTCCATGCCTTCAAGTTCTTCGATGATATTCATATAATCAATCATAATCTTTTGTGTGTCTGTCTTTTTGAGATATTTAGAGAACTCCACTTCATATTCCTCACCAAAACGATCTGTAACTCTTTCTGTGACTTTCTCATTGAACTTACTAAATCCTTTGTTTAAAGATACCTCATTTAATTTTTTAACATTTGCCATTATATTTCCTTCTTTCTTATTATATTTATTATTTATTTAAACTTAATAAAACTTCAGTTAATTTATTCTTTACGCCTTCACAATTATTTTTTAAGTCATATGGATATAAATCTATAAAAATTATATCAACCCTAGATTGGTAATAATTATTCTTTAATATTATTTTATCTTGGTAATTTTTAAACATAGTTAACTCACCTTGATAATTTTTTAAATATAAACCATAATACTCAATAATTATTGGTTTTACTAATTCAATATCTTTATAATTATCAATGACAAAATCTGGACATATTTTATTTATACCATTATATTTATATGTATATTTTCCTGAATGATTAGAGCCAATAGCACAAATACCATCAATATTTAAGTCTCTTTTGATTGATTCGTACACCATTATTTCTTGTTTACTATCACATTTTACCCCATCATACGCTAGACATAACCCAAAATCTTCTGGAGTCCACTCCTTGCTATATTCAGGATATGATAAACACGCCCATTCATAAAATGACGTAAATTTTCTTAATCGTGTGCCACTATTTTGTAAATAGGCACAAAATTTAGGATATAATTCATTCATAAAAGTAAAATTTAAATATGTTGGTAAATCATCCTTTATGTCAAAGACCAAATCATTCATTCTATAAATTACAAATTCCCTTAAAAATCTAGAAAGATCATGTATAGAAGTTTTATTATTTCTACTCAACTCCCATTCAAAAAGTAAATTATTATCTTTTATTATAGGGTATGCCTCGACAAGTAAATCATATGTATCAATTTTAAATGTTGCAAAAGTATATAGTTCTTTTAACTTTTGCTTAGAAAAATATTTCAATACCCAATCTTGAACATTTTTCCATGAATCTAAACAATTTAATATATTATCTTTACATTGATTCTCACAATAGTGCCTAATTGCTCTAATTCTATTGTCTTTACTTTCCCAGAATCCATCAGTTTTATTTGTAAAATCTAAATCTATAATAGGGGTTTTAGTATCGGGATGTACGATATTTTTTATTTGAAACAACCATATAAGTAAATCCATATGAGCCATATTGAATTTTCTATACTTACTTTGCCATAAATTCATCATATCCCTATTAAATAGTCCAGTTATTCCGTAACTAGTTAGGATTTGTTTTACACTTATATTCTCACTTTT
>Ga0209318_1000645_pt1 | contig 31842 bp, 48 predicted proteins | sample RifGroE1_FD_183999 | JGI IMG/M metagenome (GOLD analysis project Ga0209318, IMG submission 183999) | Groundwater microbial communities from Rifle, Colorado, USA - Groundwater E1 (SPAdes) (version 2) | ecosystem: Environmental > Aquatic > Deep subsurface > Groundwater | place: Rifle, Colorado... | reverse complement strand
ATGGCAATAGATCGAGACATTGTTCATCCCATAAATTTATTCATAATTGTTTTGATAATGTACCTTGTCGAATTAACTGCAAATAATTCTATCTAATTAACTGCAAATTTTTAATTTTTGAGGTTTGACAATTTGTCAGACCTCAAAATAAGCATTATTCCTAATAATTCATTATCAGCAATTCGATGCTTTTCGGCTTCACCACTCCTTTCCCTCTGGCACGTGTCGCTCCGGCGCTGTGCTTAACCGAATTCTTCGTTATTATTCTGAAATCCGAGTACAATTCGCGAACTACCGGATGTTCGTAGTAACTGAGGACGAACCTCCCTTTGATCTTCTTCAGTAACTTGGCAAGAGCTTCATGTTCGGCTCTCCGGAACTTCACCTCCGCAGTATCGTAATAACTCTCCACATCCACGTACGGCGGATCAACATAAAACAACGTGTTCGGCGAATCATACTTCGGGATCAGTTGCTCGAAGCTGAGACATTCTATCTGCACCTTCTTCAACCGTGCGTTAATCAATTGCATCCTTTTTAAGAACGGCAGCCATTTGCCCGAGTACATCTTGTCGGTAGTAACGGCGTAAGCCCAACCTCCTTTTCCGCTGAAGCTCTGACACTTGTTCACCGCGTAGTGCATTGCCTTTTCAACATCACTTAAGAACTTATCATCCTTTAGCTTTTCCCGCGCTTCTATGTACATCTCGCGCGAGTGAAGCGACCACTCCGATCGGTGAGCGAACTCTTCATAATTATCTCTAATTATTCTGAACAGATTTGAAAGCTGACTATTCAAATCATTATAAACTTCCAAATAGCTTTCCGGCTTTTTGAAAAGAACCCATCCGCCGCCGCCGAAGACTTCAACGTATGTTTTCTTTTCATAATCGTTTGGAAAATTTTGGATTATCCAATTGGCAAGGTAGCTTTTGCCACCAATGTAGGGAATCATTGTAACCTCTCAATTATTATTGATATATTTGTGAGGTTATTTTTTTAAAAGTAACAATTTAAGAGATGCGTTTATAAAAAGGATGGGTGGGTTTACTCTCTCTCCAGTTACTTCAAAAGTGCTGGATGCTGAGCTTAGGAAAGCCCATCCTTTTTTATAAGCGCATTTTTTTTGTTAACTAAGTTGGTGATATGAACGTAACATCCTGTACCGATTCTATTAACACAAATTTGCTCGTCTCATTATTAAAATTCTGTGTGAGTTTTATTGCTCTAAATATTCCGGCATAGCCGTCGATCTCGAAAAAATCAGTTATAGAATAATCTGCACCGCGAAAAGATGTTTCCATTATTTTTAAAGCCTGAGACATGTTCGCCCAAATTAAATTTCCAAACAAATAAACAAGACTATGCACAACGGTGTAGCCGTCAATTAAATTTACTTGCACGGTCTCTCTAATAATCGGCGCATAAACGGTGTCAAGTTTGCTCCGAGCCCAAAGATCGTATCCATCGTCCGGGTCGCCAATAGTCTCTAAACTAAAAGGAATAACAATATCAACCGCGTTGTTAGTAATATTATCATCGCCGTCAACTTCAACCGTTCCCCAGATGTAAGTATCGTAAACTGCGCCCAACGTGGGATAAGCTCTTATCCTCAGTCCGTCTTTTTTATCAGTCAATCTGATCGTTGGCTTCTCCATAAGCAGCGATCTGTGTATGCTTGTAGTTGATGCAAGGCTGTAATACCTCGGCATTATAGTAAGTACACCGTTTGCAATCACAGCGCGCGAAGCCATATTGTTCAGCATTGCCTTTAAGATATCACCTCTTGTTCTATAATAAGTTACATCAGTAAGAGCGGCGTGTACACCGCCTAATGTTGATAGAGTGCCGGTGTAAAGTTCGGTAACCCATTCAACGGCAAATTTTGCATCCGTTAACATTTCAACCGTTAACCCTTCATCCGCAACAAGATATTTTGCAAGATCAACAAAAGATCGCGGACCGGTATTCGGCACATCGTTTGGCAAATTTAAGAATTGATAGTTATCGAAAAACGTTGCTGAAAATGTTGAATCAATTTTATTAGAATCAATTGAAGAGGGAATAATAAACCCGGTGAACCGCTCTATCGTTGTGCCGGTTACATCTTCAAGAATTATTTTTGCCTGTTCTCCCGCTGTGTTTTTTGCGTAGAGGAACAAGAGCGTTTCTTCGTATTTATCTTTGTCTATGTAAAATTTTATTTTGAAATTACCGGGGAACAAAACCATCTCGCTCTCCGGATCATTATTCCCGAAAGTCAATTCTCCGAAGGTTATTAATTTAGGATAATAGATCGTTGTAGTAGCATCGCCAATAATGGTAATGTTAAAAGTTTTTCTTGAACGCTTTACCGAAGGGAAATATAATTTGAAACTCATATTTTGTAAGTGCTTTCAAGTGTATCTAAACGTTTGTTCACCGTGCGGAACTGATCCATATTTATTTCAAATTGCTTTTCTTTAAATGCAGTAACAACGTTCTTCAATTCTTTTTCAAGATTAACAAACTTGTTTTCGATTTTACTAAAATCATATCCACCGCCACCGCTCATTTGCATATTCATTAAGTTGTTATCAACCGCCAATATTTGTTTTGTGACTGATCCGTTATTTGGACTGTTGTAAATTTGGTCAAGTGGAATACCGGCGCGCAGCATATTCCTAAGTTTTTCAAATTTACCAACATTACCCCGCACAAGATCAGCCTCAAAAACATATTCTTCTTTATGATGCACACCGGCTATCTCGTTTGGATCGCCACTGCCTGTATAACCGCCTTCCTTTTTACCTTTTGAAACAAGAGCTAAAACCAAACCCAACACTGCCGCGACAGCCGCGTAACCAGCCCATGCCGATCCGCCAAACGATGCTATCGACGTTAATGTTGCCGCCGGTGTGGCGGCTGCCGCAATAACTCCCATACTTGCAACGGTAGTAGCTGTGGATGCGGCTGTAGCCGCTGTTGATATTCCTACTTGTGCCGCTGTTGCTGTTGCGTACGCTGTTGTTTTTGCAGTTTCCTTTCCAGCGAATACTACTTCTTCCGCTATAGCTGTTGAGACATAGTCAATTAAATATTGTTCTAACGATTGTAAAAGATATTGCTCTAATTGTTTTGCAAAGTTTTGTTGACTATTTGTAGCGCTCTCTGCCATACCAACAAGTGCGCTGAAGTGCTGTGAATATTTTGCTGATAAGTTTTCAGTTTCTGCATTATCAATCTCTCTTATCTTTGCCGAGTGTTCTTTCTTCAGTATTTCCAGATCACCATATTTTTTTACATTTAAGTTGTACTCAAAATCCGCAAGCGCGCGTTGGCGTTCGTACTCATTATCAATGAGAGATATTTTTATTTGTTCGGCTTCTTCTTCCGGGAGAATTTCTTTTGCTTTTACAAATCCTTGTTTATCTAATCCCTTAGGTGTAATGCCGGTTGTATCAATAACATTCGATACCGACGGACTAACTTTTTGTTTAACCGTTAATTCAATCTCATTTTTCTTTGCAGTTAATTCAATAATTTTTTTATCGATCGCTACTAAGTCATCAATTGATTTTGCAAACGGTCTCTTCTTTTCAAGAGCATCAAGTTCGGTTTTTATTTTACCAAGAATTCCATCTGGCGTTGCATCTTTATTGGTTGTAGTTTCTTTTCCATCTTTACTTGTATATGTAGTTTGGATCTCCCGCTTCAGAATTTCTTGCCGTTCAATTCGCAATAATGATTTATGCGTTTTATCGAGATTCGGGTTTTCTAATTCTTTGTTTATTTCTTTTAACCGGGCTAACGAATTTGTTTGAGAAAGATATTCCTTCTCTTTTTTAGACGCATCATCAGTGTTTGATGCTATCAAACTCCACACTTCAGCTAACGCCGTCAATCCAATTATCGCCCAACCAACGGGACCAATAGAAGCGAAGAAACCTTTAGCCGCTATTGATGCGCCCATCATTGCGCCTTCTGCTGCTATGCTTTCGGCTGCCGCCATTTTCATAACACCGGCTGCGTAACGCATCGCCGTTGCCATTCTTGGAATATTGAAAATTAAAGGAAGGATACCAACTGCATTTAATCCTACACCGGCGGCTGTTACTAATCCAAGTGATCCCGCGATACCAACCACTTCCGGATTCGTTTCTTGTATAACCTTGAATATTTTTGTGAAGTGAGAAATTAACGGAATGAGCGCGGTGTTTAATGTTATTCCTATTTGCTCTTGAAACGCTTTGTACGTTACGGTGCTTTGCTCAAGTATATCACCGTGGTCTGCTGTTTTGCCTTTAACATCATCAAGAGTAAGCCCAAGTGAATCGATTGCGGCTTTTAACATTATCGCCTTTTGAGTTCCCGCATCAAAACTTTCTAAAGTACCGCCCTGTTCTTTAGCTAAATTCTTCAAATTTTGTTCGTAGACTTTCGTCTCAACGCCCATTTCTTTCAGCCCTCTGCCCATGCCTTCACCGGCATTTATTATTCTATCAAAATTGGATTCGACAGTGCCGCCATATTTATCAACCGCGTTTTCCGCAAATGCAAATGCAATGGCTTGATCTTGCATTGACATCTTAAGTGATGTAGCTCTGTTAGATAGAGCGATAATTTGCGCTTCAGTAAGCGTTCCGGATACAGCCGTGTTGAATAGTTCAATGTCCTCTTTTGTGCCTTTGAATTCGGATCGTAAAACTTCAAGATTCGCACCGGCTTTCATCGGCTCTGCAAACATGCGCTGCAGAACATCATACGCTTCTTTTATTCCCTCGATGGAAAATTTTATATCAGCAAAATGCTGCACCATTTTAGAGCCGGAAACTTTTGTCTCGCTCGAAACGCCGCGAACATCATTCGCAATTTTCAATAGCTCTGCATCGGTCAGCTTTAATACAGCTAAACCTTCTTTGCCGTCTATTGTTAATTTTAAAGTTATTTCGCTCATGGTGTTTTTTTTATTTTATTAATTGCCTACTGCTGACTGCCTACTGCCGACTATTCCTTATTCCGTTCCAGATACTTCTCATACTCATCATTCCTAATTCCATCAATAAGATAGTACGCTTCATATTTCGTAAACTCGCACTTGCAGTAATGTTTATGCACGTATTCTTGTATCTGCAAATTTTTTGAGCAGACAAGAAACTGCGCGTAGCCGGTTAACTCTTCGGTTGCGAGAAAAGTTGAGGCATCGAAGCTAAAACCGTTCGAGCTTGTTCTATGGCTAAAGCAAGCGTTTCGTTGTTGAATTCTAATTCCCTCAGCGTTGCATTCTTTTTGTAGAGTAAAAAAAAAGCATACACTTTAAGCAGCTCATCAAAGTCTTGTGTTTTAAAATCTATAGAGGAAAAACCTCCAAGGTTAGCACCTCGTTTGGATGAAACCTTGGAGGTTGCTCCATCAACTTCAAACTGCAACAGCTTCGGAAAATCCTCTTCAACATCTTTTAAACTAAAATTGAAATCAATACTTTGATCTGCAAATATTTTATCCAGCTTTTCTTTTCCGAACCGATTAATCAATACATCTTTAATTTCAAACGTATATTTCCGTGTAGAGACGCGGCATGCCGCGTCTTTACCTTTAATCTTGGTAGTGAAAGTGAAAGTTTTAATTTTATGTTCCATGATTAGTTCCGTAAGTTAACTCCCAGACAATGCCGCCTAGACCATAGAGGACAATCGTACCGGGGATTGTGAATAAAAAATTAATATCTAACAACATACACGCGAACAAACAAAGAGGGATTATCCTTACCATTTGCGCAAGAAATTTTACAAAGTGCCAGCCATCTAAAAACATACTGAGCGGCACTTTGATAAACCAATTTCGGTCTTTCCAATTATTGCCAGAGTACCAAACCCAATTTGGAAACCAACATTCCGCCGGTCTAAACTTTAGCGTGTCCATCTCCGCATCAAAAAAGCGGAAAAGGAATTCCGATAACAGCAATATGATTATTATGAGAATCATCTTGTGTAGATCGTTTGCGGCATGCCGCCATTATCAATTTCAATAGTGTTAAGCGTTGCAAGTTCATCAGCGTTGGCTTGTTTCTTAGCTCTGCCTTCAGCGCGACATTGTTCGGCATAAGTATTGTATTCAACAAACTCTTGCGGCACTTGAGCTTTTGGTAAAGCATTTGCAATGCGGTTAAGTTTCGCTTCGTCTTCGGGCGAATACTTCTCGCGTATTTTAGCAGTGGTTTCTTTATTCACTTCTTCATCAGATTTTACGTAACCGACGATCTGAAAGTCGCCGTTGTCGTTTAGTTCAAAGATATTTGTTCCCATGATTTTTCACCTATTATATTTTTTATTTTTAATAAAACCGTTTTAGAGTTACAATGTTTGCATTGTCCGAATAAACTTTGCAATGATGTCCGCCGCAAGCGTGAACTTTTCTGATTTTGGAAAATTCTTCAACGCGCCGTACATGTACAGATGGCAATCATATGCTTTCTGGAATATTACAAGATCATTCAAATGCCAACTCCTTCTTAAATTAAAAACAGATTAACAAAGAACAGATAACAGATTAAACCGCAAAAGCGAGCCGGTACCCGAAAGACCAACCCGAATAGCCGCGACCATTGCTCACGTAGAGCGACGAGACACCAGCATTCGCGCCAGCGTCGCAAGAGCCGCCACGGACCGGGACGAATTCACCGACATTGTTAAAATAGAAATAATCGCCGTTAAGTCCGGTTGTGTAAGGGATGATGCCGAGTTTTCTTAGCAAGGCGACACCGACATCACCAGTAACAACTGGAGAGACAAGCGTTTGCGTTTCGAATGCGTGCGAGCCGGAACCTGATGTTGAAGCTGCGTTGGTAACATTACCGCTTGCGTCAAACTTCAAAGTGTCCGCTGTTCCCGGTGCGACAATGGTCCCGTCGCGGAGAATCGCTTTCCAACTTGCTGAGGCGAGTGTCATATCTGCCGCCGGATTCGCTGCGTTGTTATCAACTAAAATTTGAATCTCACCATCTTTCAAACGGAATCCACCGACCCATTCCCAAACATTTCCACAAAGATCGAAAACGCCGCTCGCATCAAAATTATGCGATGTTTTAACACCGCCCGATCCAGTTAACCAACGCGATTCAGAATTATTTATACCGAACTGTGCTAAAGTATAGCATCTGCCATTGACCGATTTATCGCGTTCATCTTGTCCGTAATTAGTATTCCCGAATGGTTGTGTTGCGCCCGCAATACTTTTTATTTGCAAGGTCGCCCATTCAGCATTTGTCATTAAATGGAAGCCGTTAATCGTAGAACCGTTATTATTCGCTTCGCAGAATGCTTGCGCTTGATCAAAAGTTACGCTTGATTTTTGTTGCACGTTCGGACGCGAACCAGCATAAACTCCGCTTGTATTATCAACAACGCCAAGAGCGCTTAATAAACATGCTTGATATTTGCCGATGTAAATTTCTTTTTCTGCTGCGTCAACCGTAAACGCGGGGTGGATAACCGTTGAAGCAAAAGCGTTTGTGGGATCCCAGTTAAAGCGTTGTTGTTTTACAAACCACGAGTAAATACCGGCAGTGTTTGCAATTGCACAGTTATTGGGTAGTGATGTATGAGGAGCTATCAATTGGTCTGCGCTTTCAAACCCATGGTTAATAAGCCACTGTTTAATATCGCCGGTCAACTTTAAAAAGTTTACTGAGGAGGCAGTTGGAACGCGCTGATCGGTTTGCTTCGCTAAAAGTGTAGCCTCTAATTTTGCGTCGGTAACTGTACCGTCAACAATGGCGGCTACAATATCTTCCCATGCCGTTTCTCCTACATTTTTTTTGTAAAATTGTTTGTCCAAAGCTTGTACTAACTCAACAGCGGCTGTAATAGGGATGTCTTCAATAGCAGAGTCAGTCTTCATCATTAATAAATCTTCAAACACAACCTCCGCCGGTGTGCCGCCGCCAACGCCGGTTAAGGTTACAGAGCCGGTAAATAAAATTTCATCATACTGCGTATCTTTCAAAATGTAGTTTGATGCGCCTCCGTTCTGTGCGTCAAGGTCTTCAATTTCACCAAGGTTAAAAATTGCATACACTCCGGTCCCGCCGCCTTCTTCAACAAATCTTTCTTGCGTCATAATTACAATCGCTTCGTCGGTCACTAATTGCAATCTTATCTCAACCATGTTCGGTTCGGGTATTAACCAATGGATGGTATTCTCTTCGCCTCTTACTAATTCAATATTTTGTACTGACATTTTAATTTTCCTTTATGTTTATTTTTAATGTAGAGACACGCCGCGGCGTGTCTTTACTAATTAAGCGCACACCATTTTCTTGTAAGTAATTCCGCCCGCAACCGCAGTGCTAAACACCGCCGAGAGTATTGGTATTTGCGTTTTGAAAGTGATCTTCAAAAATCTCTTATCCGAAATTTCATTAACGGCAACGCGGCTGATCCGGTTGAATTGTTTCTGCGTGTAAATTGTCGGAGTAAGTTTTTCATACAAATACAAACTGGAGTTTTCCGCAAGCGCGTTAATAGCGCGTAGTTTGGCAACCGTTGCATCTTTCTTAGAGATTATCTCAACCATGGTGTCAAGGTAATCGGAAGCCGGACGTCCGTAAATATTTTCACCGTCGCCTTTGCTTTCCATTTCCAATTTGTAAGAAGCGATATCGCCTTTCTCAAAAATGTTCGCCGCGCCCGGATATTCAATCCCAAGCAGCATGCCCGGGTTTATCGCCGCGTAATCTTTCGTATCGGTTAACAAGGAACCGTTTGTTAACGTAGTTGCAAGAAGTAATTCGGCTTCATCTTTTTCCAACGATAAAGCAAGTTTAACAAGCGCGGAAGTTTTTTTCGTACCGGAAGAATATTCTTCAGAGTATTTAAAACTAAAACCGGCATAACCGTTCCCGTTGGGAGACCAACCGTGATTGATAACTTCATTTCCTTTTAACCCGCGGCTATCGGTAGCGGCTTGCTGTGCGGCTGTAACAATGTGCGCGTCTACTTTTTCATCAACACAATAGACTTCAATAAAATCTTTCAGCATATCATAATCGCATTGGACTGTCTCAGCTTCAAGTCCGAGCTTGGTAAAATTTCGCACTGATTGTCCGAGTTCGATCTGGATCGGATCGTCTTCAATTGTGTATTTAGCCGGGTTACGCAAACCAAGCGGCTGTACGCTAACCGTACCGTTACTGCCGAACTTGCTTAAAATTACTTTGTCGATATTTACAAAACTCTTTGACATTTTATTTTTCCTTATAATTTATTTCAACAATAAAACCGTTGCAATAACAGCAACGCATATTTCCAAAATTCTAAACCAACCGGTGTTGTAAAACGGCACAACCGCTTCAAGCGTTATAGTAGTGCTTAACGTATCAACACGTTCAGATGCAAGCGTATCAACTCTTTCAAGAGTTTTTTCTTTTACTTCCCAGTTAGGAGTAACGGTAATTCCTGCGCTGTCTTGTTTAAGCGTAACAGATAATTTCAAATTATCATCTGCAAATTTTAACACATCAACCTTTTCGGCTTCATGCGTTTGTTTAACTACCTTCACTCCGAGCGGAGCCGAGGAGCGCCACTTTTCACTAACAACCGTTTCCCCCTTTTTTAACGCTGTTTTAGTCTCACCGCGTTTATACTCAACATGTTTCTTTTCAGTTGTGCAATAAGTTTTTATAAATATTTGATAACAAACCGCCGCAACCGCAAGCACAATAAATATGGTGATGTAATTGCTTTTCATTCCTAATCCCTAATTCCTAATTTTTCAACCGGCTGTTCTTCCGGTCCCTTCGCTTCAGCTTCAATAACGCGCGAAGGATTCATCAGCGAGATCAATTTGTTATAATCAAACGCAACACTCACATCACTCTTATCAGCGCGTAGATTATGATGAGCGCAAATCCCTTTATAATTCAAATTAGCTGCGCTGTATGCGTAACCAAGTAAAAATCTTTTTTCAATGTTAAAATCTTTTGTGAGTTTGTTCAGCAGATACGCAACCGACTGATATTGTTCTTCAGTATATTTTGCAAAGAAAAAACTTCCGCGCCATAAAGAAGAATGGCGATACACTTCGCCTTTATATTCAGCCTTTCCATCGAGCCAGTAAAATTTAGTTCCGCCAAACTCAGACCGCTTTCCGTCCTCTGCCAACTGCCGGCTGCCGGCTGCCGACTGGCTTAACAAACCTTCATTAACAATTTCAATTCCTATACTTCGTTTATTCTGTTCCGTGGTTGATCCTTTGCCAATATGATAAGCCCAATATTCCGGCTCAAACACTTGATGGATCGTTCCATCCTTTGCAATTATAAACGCGGTAGCAACGCGCTCTTTAGAAACCTTCCACCATTCAACAGCGGATTTAGCTGAAGACGAAACAGTATGATGTAATACTATCATCTCTTTGCGAGATGCTTCTTTTACATACTGATTCTCCGGGAAGTTTTCATAAACGGTTTTCACTGTGTAACCTCCGAGGTTTTATCCTCGTTAGCAGCTAACCTCGGAGGTTTGTTCGCAAAATGTTCCAACACATTACTTGCAAAAAACAAAGAAGCGATAGTACCGAACCCAAACGCGCACTGCACAGAAAAAAGCGAAATATCAATAACAAGGTTTGGAACCTTTGTTATTGCTATGACAAGCACCAACGTGTAAGCGATAAGCGTTAAAATAAATCCGATAAATTTGCGCGCGCCTTGTTTCATTATTTTATCTTTTCTCTTTGAGTCTTTTTTTAAGTGACATTGCCACGGAAACAATTTGAAGTATTGTATAAACTAAAGTCGTAAGTAGAACGAGTATTTTCAACGCCACTTCAACCGGCGCTAACCATGCGAAGACGTTGATTGAGATCACCGCGATTGTTTCTGTTATATGTTTTACCACGTCCTTCATTCCAGTTAGTTAATTTTAGGTTTATAGTAGAGACGCGGCATGCCGCGTCTTTACATTTGTAACTTGTTACTTGTTTTTACTTGGGAACAATTTCATATTTTAGCTGCACTCTCACGCTATCGGGGTTATGCGATGCGCTTAAATAAGATGTACCATAAATCATAAGTCTATTTTTTACAGAAGCCGCTGTATCGGAAATAGTTCCAAAAGTAAAAAGGGAATCAGCCGTGTAGAGCGTCTTATCTGCTCGCCAATCACCAAGGACATAAATTTGTCTCTGAATTGTAATCCGCGCTGTATCGTTTGTGCCTGTAACGGTAAGCAGCTTAAAACCTTTCATTACTTTGTCGTAACCGGAAAGATCAAACGAGTTTGTGTATAGCGTATCCGTGCTGTCAATCTTGCAATCGGTTGCAATCGTTTTGTAACCGGCTCCCAAAAACTCTTCGGCGTTTAAGGTAAATCCGGTTTGCGCGTTTATCGAATTAACTGCAAATAAAAGCAGCATTGTAAAAGCGAGGAAGAATAAATTCATCTTCTTCATTTTGTTTCTCCATTTATTAAGTTGTTAGTTGTCAGTAGTCAGTTGTCAGTTTTATATTCTGACTTCTTACTTCTGTATTCTTTTTTAATTCCTAATTCCTAAATCCTAATTCCTAATTGATTTGAAAAACCTAAGCGGAGAATTACTTTTTAGATTCACTCTCCGCTTTCGGCACTCATCACTTTAGGGGATTTTAAAGTTTAATCCTTGAAAGCCTTCTGATCTGTTTAATGTCTTCGCACTTCAAGTTGCCAACAAAATCAGCGCGGGTTTTGCCCGAAGGAGTTTCGGAAACAACATCGAAATCTTGGAAAGCGAAGCCGGTATTGGTCGCATACCGAACGCCGGTAGCTTCGTCATAATCAATCACGAAGATTGAATTGAGATCGGTATTCTCGCCGTCGGTTTCAGTGTTCGGTAAATATTTCAACGGCACAGGAACCATTTTATAATTGCCGTACATATCTATCGGTTTTCCAAAATCAGAAAGAGTTGTACCATACATGTTCAGTACTTTCGCAATCTGCGTCATACGCGCGAACACTAACGAGTTCATAACGAGTGTTGGAGAGCCAGCCATTTCAGCTAATACTCTTGTTAACAACTCATCAAATTTTCTAAGCTGCACAACATTGTTCAGATCAAGAGTCATAGAAACTTGAACGAGAGAAGAGAAGAGCTGCGCTTGCGTAAAACCAAAAACAGAGGTTTGTCCGGTTTCGTCTGCAGTATCTTTGATGAAGGTTTTCAAACCGAGAATGTGAGGAGCCGCGCCGTCGCCGTTCATCATATCATAAAGCACATCGCTTGCCAATTTCACAAACAAGCGTAATTGCTCATTCTGCAATTGCCGTCTCAAACCTTCGTTTGTTATCGCACCGATCTTTAAGTCAGCCAGATAAGCCGCGTCGATCCAATACTCAAAAGAGTAAGCGCGCTGAGTTCCGCTTCCGGAGGTGGGTGCGTACGTAAATTTCTTTGCGTCCGCGTTAATCACGCGAGCACTATTATCATCATCTCCTACATCCGGTTTAGCCGGGTAGGTCAAATATGAAAATGGTTCTTGCGAAAATTCCATCACCTGAAAAAGTTGAAAAAGCGATAGCACCTTTGCTAACAACGACTTGCCGGTGTCGGTATCAAGTCCATAAGAAGCCTGGAAGATTTTCATTTTTATTTTTCCTTTTTTATTTATTGATCAATAATTTTATTTGTTTGCCTACTGCTGACTGCCAACTGCCTACTGAGTCGCTTCCATCTTAGCCATTGCGCCAAGGATCGTTGCATCTGCGCTCGCAAGCGGTCCGCGAATTTTTGAAACTTGCTGTTCTCCGGGTTTATTTTTATCTCCGCCTGCATCCGGCGCGGGTTTAAATCCCGGGATAGTTGCAAATCTTTCAATGTCGCCTTTGGTTCCATCGTGATCTGCAATTGCTTTATCGATATATTTTTGTTTATCAGCTTCAGCTATCTTTCCGGCTTTCAAAGCATCGCCGATCAATTTTTCCGCGTTTGTTTTTTTCTGTTCAGCGTCTGCCGATTTAGCCGCGTTAATTGCGCCTTCGCGCGCAGTCTTTTCAGCCGCTAATAATTGCTGTAATGTTTTATTGCTTTCGGTAACAACGGAAAGTTGAGCCGCGAGGTCTGTAATAAATTGTTTCATCTGAGGATCGTTTAGTTTGGAAGGATCAATAACCGGTGCGGTTGTCTCCGGTTTAATTTCGGCAAGAGCCGTCTTTACAGCATCTTCTTTATCTGCGGGAACAAGTCCAAGACTTTTCAGTATCGCTAATATTTTCTCTTGCATTTCAAATTTCCTTTTTTTTAATTTTTTCTTTGATGCCAAACTATCGTAACTCTCACCCTTTAAAAAGTAACCGGTTACCGGTTAAGTTTTTTTGGAAATTATTTTTACAATGTTTGCACCATCAAAATGTAGGGAACGGTCGAGACCGTTCCGTGAATTTAATACTGGAGAAACCATGGGCTTCGGAAATAAAGACACGCTGATCAGCGTATTTAACGATGAGAATTTTCTAAATGATATTGACCCGGACAAGATTACCGAGATCGGTTCGCAAGTAACAGATGTTATTTACGCATACACGGCAATCACTCCGCCAACTGCACCGGCAGACGCGCCCGGCAGAAACATCTGGATAAATATTGTCCAATTCCAAATTATTCCTTATCAAAAAGATTTATCAGACGAAGAGAAAGCGCGCCGCACAACCTTATTTAACAACGCTTATAAGATGCTTGAGAAAATTCAAAGCGGAGAAATAAAAGTGATGGATATAAACGGAGTTGTGCTTAACGCCGGGGCTTCTCCTTTTCAAATTGATGGCACAAAACGAATTGATGTACTGCCATGAGTAATCTATTACTTCCCGAACACATAATTGATGCAGTAATAACACGCCTTGAAGCGAGCCGTGAATTATTATCGTACAAAGGAAAATCCGTTAACACGATTAAACAGATTCACCAGGTGCCGGAAGATAAATCGATTGCGGCAAACATGGGATTCAAACCGCCGTGGCTTGGCGTATTTTTTTATGAAGGTGAAGCGGAAACCATTGTTGAAAATGGTGAAGCGTTTGATGTTGACTTAACGATCGGTGTTCTCTGTTCATCTTCTCCGCAATATACAGACGCGGTTAAAACCGTAAATGAAGCTTACGCATACGCAAAACTTGTACACAAAATTTTATTAACTACAGCGCCGGATAACAATATTTATTTTGTAAACATCGGAACGGAAGCTGTTCCCGATAATAAGCTTGTCCGGCTTTCATCAGATAAACTACCGCGCGAAATAATTCTTGCAACCAGTGATCTTTCGCTTTGCGTTGCGCGTTTTAAAATACAATCTCAAGAGTAACTTTATGTCTAAGAAAAAACAATACGCAAACCACATCACTGCATCTAAAAGAAGAAAGATTTACAAACTCTTTCACGAAGGGAATATTGAGATAGCGCAAATTGCAGAAATGGAAAACGTAACCTACTGGCAAGTCTATCGCTGTGTAAATGCAACGGTAAAGCTTGACGGCTCTCCGCGCATTGATAAAGGGCGAAAGCGCAAAGGGAAAGATGGAAAACCAATCGCTCCTAAATGGTCGCTTGATGATTTTGTTGATCTCGATGATTTTCAACTTTTTATATTAATGGATACACTCGAAGATTTGGCGAGCGAAGATTTATCCGCAATGGAAAAAATTGAACTCGTTAAAAATATTGAAACGATCCAAACGAAAATTCAGCAGCGGCAATTGCAGAATAATATGCGCAGACCGGACGCGGAGTTGATCAGCCGCATTATCCGACGCTTCAAACCGGATGCAACCAATAAAGAGATCGTTCAAATCTACGCTGAAGAGATGGATGTTTATTTGAAGGCAAGAAATGCTTAGAATGAAGTTACAAGTAACAAGTATAAAGTATAAAGTAAATTCACTTTCCACTTTCCACTTTCAACTTTCCACTTGGAGTTTCCATGCGTAAGGGACTTGAAGCTACTCTCGCTAATCTTGAAGGATATTCAAACGAGCAGGATTTAATTGAAGCGCAGCTCGCAGCTGAGGAAGAATTAAAAAAACTTTATGAGTCGGTTTTACCTTTTGCGAAAAATCAAATGTCTGCAAAGGCGCAAACCGCGCGTTTGAATAAAAGTGAAAATGATTTCTGGTATTTCGATAAAATATATTTCCCCATTGATTTATACGATAACTACGCGCCACCGGCTAAGTTCCACAAACAACTTACAGACATTGCAGACAAGCATGATAAGCTTGCGTATGTAATTCACGGTCCCCGGGAACACGCAAAAACGTTAACCCTTAAAAAACATTTCATCTGGCAAATGCTTTTCGGCAAACGAAAGTTTATGACCGTCGCATCCGAAAACTTAAAAGTTCCAAAAGCTTTTCTACTTGATCTCTTTTATATTTTAAGTTACAACACACGTTTGAAAAATGATTTCGCGGTTGAATTCCTCGAGCAGTCAACTGAGAAAATGTACATCCGCTGTAAAACAAATCCGAAAGGAACATTTGTTGAAACACTTTCCGAAGGAAGAAGTTCTAAAGGTTTACAGCGCGGTTTTACCCGCGTAGATTATATCTACGTTACCGATTATGAAAGTTTAATATCATCTTTAACAAAAGATGCTGTACAACGCCGCATTGAAGTGATGAATGAAATGCGTACATCATTATCGAGCGATGGCGTGTTGATTTGGGAAGGTAATAATTTTGATCCCGACTGCGCAATGAATTTAATTAAATCGGAAAAAGAAAAAGGAATCTTGTCCGAGTTTATAAAATTCTTTTTGTTCCCCGCCTGGGATGATGTAAAAAAAGTTTCTCTCTGGCCCGAACGTTACCCGGCTAAATCAGAAGCTGAGTTAAAACAGTTTTGCAAACCGAAAGATGAATACGATTGGGCTGGCAACTATCAAGGTTCACCTCGCAAAAAATCCGGAGATATTTTCCCGAACACGTTTTATCAAGAATATCAATCGCTGCCGAAAGATGTTCAATCGGTTACATGGGTTGATCCGAATACTTCACTTAAAGATAAAGGTGATACCACCGCGATTGTTAATCTCGGTTTCTCTCCATCAACGCAATGTTTATACATAACAGCCGCGCGGTGCAGAAGCTACGGCGTTTCAAACGATCTGTTAAGAGATACTTTAATTCTGCAGCGTGAAGAATCTGCAAAAAATATTTTTGTAATTACGCTTGGCTTCGATGGTAACGTTGCACAGGAAGCTATCTGGACAAACAATATTTCAAATTTTATTCAAATAAATAAAATGCAGTTCCCGAACGTAAAGTTCAAAAAATACAAAGTAGATGCGCTTGCTACCAACGTAGAAGATAAATGGAAACAGAATAAAATATTCTTCCCTCCGGGATTTGCAGAGACCGAAGAAGGGAAAGAATTCTTAAAACAATTTTTCGGTTTCCGCTTAAAGAAAGCAAACAAAACAGATGACGCGCCCGATGCTGTTATCAGCGCTTATACTCTATTAGTAGAAGAAGGTCTCGCGTATCTTCTTTCCGGCGTCGATGATAAAATATTTTCCGTAACTAAAAAACGAATCCAAAGAATTTAATTGTAGAGACGCGGCATGCCGCGTCTCTACCGATAACCAACAACAGGACACGACAATGTTTATAAATTCAGACTTAAACAAAACGCTTATGATCTCCACACTCACAAAATTTGTTGAGTGGTATAAAAAAGCAATTCAGTACGATGTTAAAAGCCGGGACACGCGCTACTTAATGTCGTTGTTGGCGCGGCTTCCGCAGATAGATCAGAATTTATTTCTTAGCATTCACTTTAGAAAACAAGCGGCGTATAAATTCCGTTACTCAATAAAATTTCCGCAAGAAATTATTCCAAGCGATGCCGAAAAAAAACAGCTTAACGAAATGAAGCTCCGTTTTGAAAAAAGTAAAATGCACACACTCATCGATGTGACAATGAACGGAAGACTTATCGGAGCCTCCGCCGCATGGTTACAATGGGGACACGATGACGCGCTCGGCGATTATGTTATAAATAAAGAATCACTGCCTCCGGCTGATCTTGATTACGATCTTGCGGATGATGATAAACTTGCATGGGTTGACACCGACACAGCAACGCAAAACGCAACGCGGAAAAGTTTTGACAAAGAATCGGTTTTTCTTTACCGCTACAATCCGATGAGCGGATTGGATAACGATTTCCCCGGTGGATTCATTCGCATCAACATGTTACTCGTTCTTTTAAAATATTGGGATTTATTTTCATGGTCGAAAAAAAATGAGCGATCTTTAACGATCGCGCAGTATGAAGAAAAGTACGCGAATAGAATTTCTGAAATTATTGCGCAGTTAAATAACATTGCAGATACAAGCGCGGGAGCGTTTCCCAAAGGTGTTGATGTTAAGCAGCTTGAATTGTTACAGCAAGCGCAAATTGATTCGCACGTACAATTCCAGGCGTTGATTGATAAAACCGTTGCGTTAACTATCTGCGGACAAACCGGAGCCGGAGATTCTACACAAGGCGGATCACTCGCAAAAGCTAAAGTCGGTTATGATATTGCGGCTGATGTAACTTCCGGTGATCTCGCGGCGATCGAAAGAGAAATAACAGCTCAATACATAATGCAAGATTATATTTTGAATTACAAAGAACCGAAAAACGCTTATCCGGAATTTGTGTTTTTAGATGACCGTGGCGCCGATACAGAAAAACAATCGCGGATCGTTTCAGATTATTTTGCAAATGGCATTCCGGTTTCCGTGGAAGATGCTTACGACAAATGCGGCTTGATCAGACCCGGTGACGGAGTTGAAGTAATTAATCCCGAAGCCATGATTAGAATTCCCAAGCCAAAATTTCCTAATTCGTAATTCCTAATTCCTAATTGAAAACGCCGAAAAGTAAAAAATGAAGAAATTTATAATACTCAACTCCAAAAACGAACCCCACAGATTGAATTCTGGGCGTTTCCCTGGTGTTGGGAAATTGCCAACTTTTTTTAGAGGTATATTTTTACCTTCCACGGCAAACAAATCGATCCTGAGCGATTTCCCATTTCCCGAAAACCGCAGGTTTTCAGCACCCCTCTCCTTTTTAAGGAGAGGGGCAGGGGTGAGGTAAAATATGCCGCAAGGATTCTTTGATGAAATATTCACAAAGCAAATCGGCTTATCCGTTGTAACCATAATCCGCCGCCGCACAAACGAAGAAGGAAAATTTCTTCCCGGTTCATCTGAAGGCGCGGACGCGTACTCAACAAATCCATTTGTTATGCCGCTATTCGCTTTGAATAAAAGTCTCGGCAACAAAGTAATAACCAAAGCTTCAAACAAGAAAAGCAAAAACTTTGAAGGCGATAACTTTAAATTATTTATGAGCAACACCGGAAACGTTTGGGTGTTCGTTCGCGGAGGTTATAAAAAAATACGTGAGTTAGCCGGAAAAGAAGTTAGCAAAGTTTCGTTAACCTGGAGCGGCAGATATTTGCGCGATCTTTCTATCTGCAAACTCTAATGAGTTTAAAACAATTACCGAGATAGGATGGAAGAGCGCAGAGAACCAACGCCTCGCGCGCATACACGAACAGCTCGGCGCCGGTAAAAGCAAACGCAAACATAAAATTTTAGGTTTAACAGATAAAGAGTTGGATGTACTGGGAAAAGAAATTAAAGACTATGTTTTGCAAACAGTTGGCTTTGCAATTCCACAAGTTTAAAAACCTCGGAGGTTGCGCCCTTGTTATTAACAACTTCCGTGCCACTTCCCCACAAAAAAAATAAAAATAATTTCATTATTTTAAAAATAATACTTGACATTAGTGTCAAGTGTCTATATATTAGAGTAGTTCTTTTATAGATTTATTTTTAATAAAAAAAACGAGGTCAATCGGGAGCGGGCGCTCTGACAAGATGTTCCTCGAAAAAAAGTCCGGTTGGACAAGGAGAAAAAAATGGAACAATTACTAAGTGAACTTGTTAATTTGCAAAAAGAGAGTGAATTGAAAAAAGAGACAAGACGGGAAGATCTTGTCCGAGTTCTTTCTTACGTACAGTCGTTGACTAAAAAAGATTTTATTAATCTTTACAAAGAAAATGACGATATTCATTACTCTTATTACTATTTCGTCTTCGACAAAGATTCGGAAGATATTTTCTTTAAAGAAATTTTTGAAGATTGTTCAGGGGTTGCGACAAAAACAAAAAAAATTAATGTAACAAAAAGAGTGTACGTAAAGATCGTTGCACATTTCCATGAAATTTTAGAGCGGTATTGCAAAGAATTTGTTGACGAAAATGAAGCCGCAGACAAAATTAAAAAAATGTTAGAGGTTATTTCGTAAATCCTCGTTTGAGGGCGGGAATTTAACCCGCCCTTTTAAAACGAACTTGGAGATAATAAATGAGGCTTGAGCACACATTAACAATTACCGATTTTGCCGCGATAAAAAAATGTAGCCGGCAAACCGTTTACGCCGCGCTTGATAAACTCGACCGCGATGCAAAAGGAAAAATTATCTGGAATGCCAAAAGTAAAAAATGGCAGCCCGATAAAACTATGGGACCCCAAAAAACATAACCTCTCCCTATCTCCCTCTCCTTAATAAGGAGAGGGTGCTCCGATTTATCGGAGCGGGTGAGGTTGCTTTCACTCAATATCCATGCTTATCAAACTCCATTTCTCCTCTTTCGGAAAATACATTACACGGCACGTGTAATTTTTTCTTATCGGCGTTCCAAAAGCGTTCTTCGCATCAACATAAGAAACAATGTAATAAGAGTTTCCGCTTTGCGTAATTGTAGATTTACTCTCAGTTGCAAACTCCGCGGTGGAAGGTGAAATTAATTTTTGTCTAACATACTGATGGCTAACAGCCAATGCAGTTGATTCCGTTACTTCCACTTTACCAAAGCAAGCTCTAAAAATAGAAAAGAAGAAAATGACTAAAAGAATTGTCCCCGCGTAATATTTGAAAGTTGTCATCACTTACTCCTTTTTATTTTTATATTCTTCTTCCTTCTCCGCTACCAAGTTGTAACGATAAGCATCAACGCCGTAAATGGTTTCAGCGTATGTTGCCTTTGCTACAATAACTTCAATCGCTCTCGTCATCGCCTCGAGATTATTTTTTTGCAAAACAAATTTTAACATTTCAACATCTTCTTTGCTCAAGCTAATTGATGGGGTTACGCTTTTAATATTAATGTCAACCAGCATCATCGGGCCATTACCGGTTAACAACCACTGTAATGATGTTCCCGATTCTTTTGTTATGGTAACCAATACGGACACTTCCGGTTCGCGTTCGTTGTTTTCCCATTTGCTCACAGCAACCTTAGATTGCATACCTACAAGCGTAGCTAAAGCCTCCTGACTGCATTTCAGTATTTCCTTCCTTATGTGTTTTATTCTCGCGCCAAGGCTATCCATAAAAAAATGTATCCAAATAAATAATTTTACTTGACAATGGTGTCCAATATGCTTACTTTCGCATAGGTCAACATTGAAATTTTTATTTAGCAACAGAAAAACACATGGAAAGAGTTCAAAAATATGGCTGCCCGGAAAACAAAAGTTTCTGTTCGGGTCTCATGTGTAACTCTGTAGCTCTCGGGGTTTGCTTTACAGCCATTAAGCAAACCCCCTTTTTATTCGTTGCAAAGTTACAAGGTTTAGAAATCAAAAACCACTACAATTTTTTTTGAAAGAGTTACAAAAATAAAGGAATTTTACAATGGCTGTTACAAAAGACCTTTCCTATTTAGATGAACTTGAAAATTTAATTCAAAAACTTGTTCTTACGGGTCACAAAGAAGTTTCCGTAGAGCACCTTTCAAAAACCGCCGGCAAATCTACTTCGCTTGTTTACAAAGCCGCTTCACCCAACGATGATACACCTTTTCCGCTTGCCTGGCTTCCGGCTTTTATGAATCTAAAAGATGATTACGATCTGCTCTCGCTCATCTGCGAGCTTACCGGACATTTACCTCCTGCAAAATTACCGCGATACGCAATTGATATTGAAGCCGAAAGAAAAACGGTAAAAAGATTCGTTCAAAAACTCCACCGCATAACAGAAAGTTTTGAAGAATATTTAGAACATCCCAACGCGCGCGATTTCAAAGTTTATAAAGCAACCGCCGAAGACGCAATAAAAGAAATTCTTTCATCAATCCACTACGCCAAGAAAGCCGTTAAAGGCATTGGCGAGTTAGAACTTTAATTGAGGTTGTAATGTACTACTTAACACTAATTATTAAAGGAATGAGAAAACTCTATTGGACTGGCAGTCAAGTTTCATTCATTCGTGAAAACGCGAAGGAATATAAAACGCATTCAAAGTGCGAAAGAGCTTTGCTTAAACTTCGCCAGACAGACAAACCCGAAAAAGAAATCTTTAACAACTTAATGATTGACTTCGACTAATGAACTCCATCAATAAATTAAACAAAGAACTTGAAACGCTTGACACCGTTCTAAAATCATTCACGGTAATAGCTTTACTAATTATCGCTCTTTATTCATTCTACGGCTGGTCTGTAATTACTACCATCAACCGTCAACAATCAACCATCAACCATCTGCAACCATGAATAAATCTCAAAAACAACTTATCCTTGAACACATGCAAAGCGGAAAAAGAATTAACAAATTCACCGCTTACCAAATGTTCCACTGCATGACTTTAGCGCAGCGCATTGCCGATATAAAAATAGATATGCGCAACAGATTGATAGTTGGCTGGGAAATTAAAAGTGCATCGGTTAAAGAGCACAACAACGCCGAAGAGTACTGGATGGAACGAGACGCAGTTTATCAACCCGAATTATTTGATTAAGGAGTACACCATGAAAATTTTTAATGCAATAAACCGTTTTGCCATTAACAACGCAGACCTTACGGTTGTCGTTTTTTCCTGGCTGTTCAGCATGTCCGCTGTTGCGGTTTTTGCTCCGGCTGAAAATCGGTTGATCGGGCTCTTGGTTATTGGCTTATCCGGTCTTAGTGTCTTTATTTGTCTTGGGTCATTTTTTATTAATGCCAAGACAACAAAAAACAATTGTACCGCAAAATCCGATAACAAAAACGCCAACGGTTGTACCGGCTCCGGTTGTAAAAATAGCAACAGCAGCCATGACTAAAAACCAGCCGATTAACGCCGCCATTAAACCTTTCGCTTTAAGGTTGATAATGATGTTCATTATAACATCGTACGGATTCATTTCTTTTCTCCCATTAATTTTTTAACAAAGGATTTTTTATGAGCAATCTAAAAATAGTCAACAAAAATGAAATCAACCCGGTTGGTAATCTTTCTCCAAAGGAACTCCTCCGAACCGTTAAACGTATGTACAACGCCGGATTATTGATGCAAGCCTTTGCAGTTAAAACCGCAATTGATAACGAACTTTATCTTACAGCTGAATACATAAACGAAGCTGATTTCTTTAAAAAAGAATTAGACCTGGACCATCAAAGATATTCAGAATTGAAAAGGATCGGGGAAGCTTTTGAAGATGTTTATTCCGGCAATAATTCCCTTACCGGCGACTTTGCCGCCCGGGCGGCAAAATCAGAAACCGAAGAAGCTACCTATCAAGAAATTGAAAATTTGGGTAGAAATAGAATAATTGCTCTATCAAGTTTGGGGAAAGATAATGTCAATAAAATTTTCTCTTCGGGCGAAACAAATATCAACGGCAAAAAACTGAGCCTTGAATATGTAAGAACAATTCCCGCGCATGATTTAAGAAAATACATCTCTTCTTTGTTAGAAGAACCGGCAAATTCAAAGCCACCAAGAAATAACCACGTTAAAGTTTTAACAGAACGAAAAGCGGAAATGTTGAAAACGCTGCTAAAGTTCAAAAAGCAATTGGAGAAATCAGAACTCTCTAAAGAAGCTTTCGACTTTTTTATTAATAAAGTAGTTCCGGTTTTAGATCCGTGGACAGAACAATTTTTGGAGAGATAAAATGCTAACCTCAAAAATTCCCAACACACAATTACTTATAGCGGAAATCAAAAAAGAAACTTTAATTCTTGAACAAGAACAGATAGTGTTAAAGTGTAAAGTGAAACTTGGGAAAACCATATTGAAGCTCAATATGCTCTCGGTAACTACACCGTTATCAACTGAACTTAAAAATGAGCTGCAAGTCGGTATAGGTTTTCTAAACAACTTCTTGAAAAAAATATAGAGAATTATAATGGGAATGTTCGCACAACTATCTTCCACTGGAAACAGTAACCTCGCTACCGGAAGCGGCACAACCTCTCAAGCCGCTTCCGTTGGTTTACAACAACCAACATTGTATAAGCATCCGTCAGAGATGTCTGCTGCCAACATCGTACGCATAACCAACGCTCTCGGCGATGCCAAGTTCAAAAAGCCGAACGGCAAACCGAACATCCGCAAAATTTCAGACCACGTGCAAGAACATTACTTCACTGTAAAAAGATTTATCGAAGGCGCTTACAAAAAGCCTGATGAATTCCGCGCGGATAAAGGACGGATGAGAAAATTCAAAAACTCACAGCTTCAGAAACTTGTTAAAGAAACTTTTGTAAAATGGTTCACTGCAAACGCGCAGCAGAATGTTGCCTATGCAACTTATAAAACAGAACTTGAGACCGGCTACAAAATTCCGGTTCACATTGCGTATGAATGGGGAAGAACTCTTTCCGGCGCTCACGACTTTAAACATTACTACAAAACCTTCATCAAAAAACATACCCCGCATTTGCATATTGATAACTGGGGAGAAGTTGAAAACTTTCTTGATGTAGTAATTACCGATGTTAATAAAATTGATGATCCTTTTATTCCCGAAACCGAACGCGGAAAAATAAACCTCGAACTTGACGCTCTCCGCAAAACAAATAAAAAGAAATGGGAAACTCAGCGCACCAAAGCCGCTACCGCTTATCAATTAACTTTTATAGATAGGAAGACGCGCTTTCCATTGCTCACCGTTGTTTGTCCTCATTCAGTTTCCGGTTCAGATGTTAAAAAAGGAATGATGCGAGTAATTAAAAAATGGGGACTTCCGAAAAAATGGTATCTCGATAACGGACGCGAATTTGTCAATGAAGAAACCATTCAATTTTTGTACGGAGTTTATTCCGGCGAGATGGAATGGAATCAATCTTGCACAAACTTGCAAGTTGTAGAATTATGCGAACAAGGCACAACAGAATTTTCAATTCCGTACCAACCCTACGGAAAAGGAACGCAAGAACGCCAGTACAGAATAATTAAAGATGAACATTTTGCGTTCTCTCCTTCATACTCGCCGAACCAGGTTGAAAGTAGAAAACCGTCTCTGCAATTATCAGCCGTACAGCCGGAAAAGTTTTTTGAAGAACTTGCAAAAGATTTAGATGAATTTATCTACGGCGATTTTCTTACTCGCCCGCGCGAAATGTTTTTGCATCCCGGTTACACCGCCACGCACGAAATTAATTTGAACCGTCCGAAAACAATTCTTGAAGCTTTCAATACAGCTTATCAAACTTATGAACCGGCTGTAGTTGATGAATTTCTACTCGCTTATCACTACGCAGATAAGAGAATGAAAACCTTCCGCGAAGGCTGCATTGAGTTCACTTACAAAAAAATAAAATTACAATACATCCCGGAAGATCCTGCACTGCTGCGTGAATATAGTTTTGTAAAAGAAGCGATCACCGTTTTAATGGACCCGCAGCAGATTTATCACTGCTGGCTTTTCGACGGCAAAAAACTTTTATGTGAAGCGAAAGATATTCGCTACGAAACCAATATCGGAATTTCAAAAGACAGAGCCTCATACATTGATAAACTCCGCACTAAAGCGATACGCGCGCAACGCAGTTACAACAGACTGATCGGAGAGATTGATAACGTTCACTCCGCGCGCCTGGAAGAAAGCAACATCCAAGATTTCGGAATTGTAATTGATAACGGAACCGACGAAGACATCAACATAAATAATCTAAATGATTATGTAGGGAACGGTCGCGACCGTTCCGCGCTTGAACCGGCAATGATAGATGAATTTGATATTTATTCAGAAGATTAAAAATGACTAACGGACAAAAAATAAACGGAACAAAAAGAGTGCTTGTCGCTTGCGAATATTCCGGCATTGTACGTTCTGCCTTTGATTCGCGCGGTTGGGATGCCTGGAGCGCAGATTTATTAAATACTGAAATACCCGGTAATCATTTTGTCGGTGATGTTTTAGAAATATTAAATCTTAATTGGGATTTGTTGATCGGTTTTCCGCCGTGCACATTTTTAACATACGCCGGCATGGCTAATTGGTATGATAACGGCAGAGCGATGTCGCGTATTAAAGCCGCTGAATTTTTTATGAAACTTTGGGAAGCTCCGGTAAAACATATTTGTCTTGAAAATCCAAGGGGAATAATGAATAAAATATTTCGTGAGTCGGATATGGTGATCCATCCGTATTTTTTCGGCGAACGCGAAATGAAAAGAACTTGCCTCTGGTTAAAGAACTTACCGTTACTGCAATACCAATTAAGCGATAATCTTTTTGAACAAAAAACTGCGTCGGAAAAACCCGAACCAAGTTTTACCGGAATACATAAAAAATCCGGAAGATTAAAAAAAAGATATTACACCGATACGCTTGTAAACGGCAAATACAAATCTTCAAAAGATAAATCAAAATCATTTAGCTCAATAGCCAGTGCAATGGCGGAACAATGGACTTTATACTTTAATCTTTTAACTGATCACCGTAAAGACGCGGCATGCCGCGTCTCTACACAAATAAATAATAACTAACAAAAGGAGTTCATCATGGGACAAAACGAAATGGTCATAACAACAAACGGAAAACTTTCAACCGAATTAGAAAGCCGCTTGAAGCTGATCAAAAAGAAATTTAACAGCAGTAACGATAAGATAGCTGAGGCTGTTGAAAAACAAACGGATATCGCAAACGAATTAAAAACTCTCCGCGATAAGAAAAAAGAACTCACCTACAAAATAGATGAGAAGATGAAAGAGCTTAAACTCCAAAACAAACAAGTAATAGAGCAACGGCTGATGTACATGGGCGAACGCACCGCGCGCCGTGCAGACATGAACGAACTGATCAACACGGTAAACAGTAAAGACAAAAAAATCCTTGAAGCCGTTCGCGAAAACTTACAATTGGTTGAAGCATAATGCAACTCAACTGCCCAACCTGTACCGCCGAAATTTCCGCTAAAGAAGTTGAATGTTTTTACTTCGTTAAAGTTGTTGCAGAATGTAAAAAATGCAACAACTATTTCTGGGGTTACGGTATGGATTACAACGAGGCGGTTGAAGAAGTGTTGGACGAAATCAAAGCATTTAAAAAAACGAAATTAAAAGTAAAGACGCGGCATGCCGCGTCTCTACGTAAAAACTTAACACAAGGAGAAAATAAAATAAAATGACAGATCAACAACTCATCGCTAACATGCGCAAGGGATTGCACAAACGCATCGTGTACAGAATGTTCCACGATTTCCATATCTGCACTACCGATAATCTTATAGAAGATTTCAAACGCGCTTTCCTGTGGGATCACTGCTCGGTTGAGACCAGCAGATCGTTAGACATGAAAGGACTTGAAACCGCACTCAGCCGCTTGAATATTCTAACGCTTGAACAAGCCGTTACCATGATGCAAATGAAATATACAAAGTACGCATCAACATCAGATTTCTTAATGGCAACAAAAAACCAAACCGGAAAAATAATTGCCATCAACGCAAAACATTTAAAGTTATCGTATCCGGACTTACTCACCTACATCGAAAAAACTTTAGAACGAAAAGTTTATCCGTTTAACATGACAATGGCGGAAGCTCATCACTTAATTGAAAGGTTGGAAAAATGGGAAAGCAATATCTTAAGAAAAAAATAATTCCGAAGACGGATTTTATTCTTCTCTCCGAAATTGTTTCGGAAGCGAAAGAAAAATTTGAAGGCTGGAATCTCTCCACTCAGCTTTACAGCTATCTCAACCTGCAAACAAAAATTCACAACGCAACAAAAGAAGCTGCCGCGAGAAATAAAGTTAAAGCAAAACACACCCTCGCTCTGCTGTTAATTAACGCTATTGATTACGCTCACTCAAAAGAAGCGAGGAACTGATGAACGAAATTAAAAACTTCTCCCCCTTTACAAAAGGGGGAGACACAGAGGGGGTTCAGCAAGCACTTAACACAATTGCCCTTTGGGAAGCTGCGCGATCACTTAAAAAAGCGCGGGTAGTACAAAGAAACATCATCGAAGAAAACCGTACTGATTTTTTTACCGGCGAACAAAATGAATTGATTGATAACTACACCGCGCGCAAACAAGAAGCGTTAAGCACAGTATTAAAAACATTCAAAAACTTAAAAGGATAAAAAATGGAAAACACAAACTCATCACCGGTAACAAACTTAGACGAAAGTCTTTTAGCGAAGAAAAAAGAAATCGAAGAGATGAAAAACGATTCTCTTCAGCTAAGAAAAACCGCACGCGCGTTACTTCCGGTTGTGCAAGAGTACAACAAACTAAACCAGGAAGCAAACACGCTTGATAAAGAGAGAAGAAATAAAGAGAAAGTTCACAACACCGTAATTACTTATTTGCAACAAATCGATACTCATTATTTAGATGGCTTCTTTCCGCTCTTTAAAGAGAAACATCCGGCAGCCGATCCTTCACAGGTAGAAACAGAGGGGGAATTAAAATGATACAGGTAATTGCGGAAGTTAGAATTGTGGACGCACATGGCGAAGAAACTTATAATTGTACTCAAATCCTTGACTTTGAAAAAGAGCAAATTAATGACGATGATTTACAAATCAGTTTTGAATTGGAGCCGATAAAAATTGGCAAAGACGATGCGGTGGTAATCACGTTTCCGAATCGTAAAAAATTATTATTAGAGTTGTTGGACATCGACATAAAATAGCCGCCGAGATAACCATGAAAACAATAATCAGCATCATCACCATCAAAGAATTTATTACTGTAGAATTAAAGCATAACGAATTCTACGTTGTAAAAGGAGCAACATGGAACGCAAAAAACGAAAACAAATTCCCGGTGCGCATCGTACTAAAAGCATTCACCGCGCTGTTAAAGTTAATTCTGAAAAAATCCATCAACCGGCTGATAAATTTATTCCCTCGACAATCAACCATCAAACATCATCCATCTACAACACTTGCCCCCACTGTGCGGGAATACCGTTTGAAACGATTGTCGGGATTTGCGAAGACAAAGTTTGCCCGGACTGCGAGCATAAAAAAACAGCCTGGCTAATACAAAAATATCAAGCGGATGAAGAAGCGCGGAAAAAGAAAAAGTTTGCGCCGATCGAACCGGGACGCAAAAAAAGAAAACAAAATAATTATTCACATAAACACTAAGGACTAACAATCATGGCAAAATTAAAAAAAGTAACAACCATTAACACGCTTGATGATGTAAACCTCAAGCTTGCGGACTTGAAGCTCGCAAACGCGAAGCTCGACAAAGCTCAAGCTGAATTGAACGTAAAAAGAACGGAGCTCGAAAATAAATTCACTCCGGAACTAACAAGTTTGCGGGAAACAAAATTACTCATCGAGTCCGACATTGAACTCTGGGCGTTAGATCATAAAGATGATTTAACAACCAAACGCAGTTGGGATGTTCTCCACGGATCGTTCGGTTTCCGCCAGTCAACCAAACTTGGAAGAGTTAGAAAGTTTTCTTGGGAAGATGTAAAAGATGCGATTAAAAGATTTGGTGGAAAGTTCAAAACATTTTTACGCATCAAAGAAGAGATTGCAAAGGATGAATTGAAAGCGGCGATTCTTGCCGGTGATATAACGCTTGATGAAGCGAGAGCAATCGGCGTTGCAATTGAAACTCCGGATAATTTTTTTATTGAACCGAATTCAATTGATGTTGACAACCATTCTTAACAATGCAGTTAACAAAACTTCAAATTGATAAGCTGAAAGAATCCGGATTTCGCAAAGATGAAATTTCACGGTTCAAAAACAACAACACTGCAAAGCTTTCAAAAAAAAGATTTGCAAAAATGAAATTGATCTGCTTCGGTAAAAAAGAAAACAAACCGATCCTTATTACCGAAGCCGGAATAAAAGTAAAACAAGTAAGAGTAAAAATTAATAAATCATTTTCGTAGCGCGGACTTCAGTCTGCGCCCACAAAAAAAAGGATAATAAAAATGAGTAAGTCAAAATTTGGAACAGCAAAAGCAACAACCGAACAGCCGAAAAAAGAGCAACCGGCGACCGATCCTCTCGCTCCTCCCGATGGCTTTTTAGGAATAAAGAAGATCGTTGAAGCCACAAGCGCCTTAGAAGAAAAAACCATGAACTACAAATGGCGTTACGATTTCAAACTAACAACCGGAATTAAAGTTGAAATTATCACCATAGAAACAAAAACAGAGGCAGACAGTGAGCGGCTCGCCTTTAATCAAGCTCTTGCAAAGATGACGGCGCATGAAAAATACCGCGGCTCAACTGATTTGAGCTACACACAAAAATTCACAAAAGAAAAAATTACTAACGAGTAAAAAATGATTTGCGAAAACTGCGGTGAAGATTATTCAGACTCAAACGATGAGAAAGCAAACGGAACCAATCGTACAACTATCGGTCCCTTGCCTCACTACGGCGATAAATTTCAGATCAGCGGGAAGGTCTGTCGCAAATGCGGATGGGTTGCGGAAATGATTAAGCAGCCCACCGGTAATCCGTTTTATGTTAAAAAAGAAATCACCGATCCGAAAATGCTCTACAGCAATTTTGACTATTGGACATTTCTCCAGGACAAAAATTTAATAATAGAATTTCAAGAATTTGTAATCAATAAAAAAATGAAGAAGGTAGGATAATATGGAAGAGTTTAAAACTTTAAAACAAATAGTAGAACATTTTTCTTCGAGACATTACATAGAGATAAAAGCTCCTGACACCGGCTTTGAGCTTTTATCATTAAAAGATGATTCAGCATTTATAAAACTCAAGGAGCTGGCAGAACGCGAACAGAAAAAAATTATACCGTTAAAAATAAAGTTGCGGTTCGATGTTGTTTTTGATTTATTTAGACATGGAGAAAAGATTAGATGCGTTGGACGCGCCGGATTGCTTGGCAATTATAATTTCCTCGATTGTGATTATTGTTTTAAAACGGAGAATGGCGATTCTATTTATTTTGACAAAGATTTCGTTTCTTTTCACTCGGAAATGTTTGAGGCGGCATAATGGAAACATTTTATATAATACTCGTACTTTACTTCGCGCTGATATTCATCCACGGCGCGTACATGGTAGGGTTAGAAATTGGGAGAGAAGAATATCTTCTCCCAAAACTAAATATAAATTTATCTATTGATGGAACAGATGCAGTTGGCAAATTTAAAAGACTGGAAGAAGCATTAAAAAAAATATGCGATCAACAGATCAGTCAACAAATCAAAAAAGAAACTGAAAAAGAAATAATTCAACCCTTTTCTCCTTTTCCACGCGACAGTAAGTTCTATTTTGGATATCCATTTAAGTTTGAAGCCGGAGGAATGATAGAGTAATGAACCGCGCACGTAAAAATATTTTGAATTATATTTGTGTAACAAATTAAAAAGGAGAAACGAAATGCTGCCATTAAAATCAAAAACCGAAGAAGAAAGGGAAAGACATATAGAGGCTGGTTGGAAAGAATGGCCGCCTGTGCCTAGTATATATTATGTTGTTGTGGAACTGCAAACCAACACGATCGAATACGGGAATAAAGATTTGGAAATTACGAAGAAATACTTTGAAGATAATCATAAAAAAAAATCAGATTTCCAGATAATTAAGTTGATTGAATTTTTCTGGGATGAGAAGAAATAAAATGAACCGCGCACGTAAAAATATCGAGCAATTAAAAGAGCAACTCCGCACAGATGTTTCTGCAAATGCAATTAAGTATAAACGCGCTATCATAAAACAGATAGACAAACTCTACCGCCAATCCGGCTCCGGAGATTTAGAAACCTTTGCAAAAAACTTTCTTCAAAATTTCAAACTAACAACAAAAGAAGAAAAACTCCTCATTGGCGATCTGGAGACAACACAAAAACAAATTGCAGACGCATGGAACGAATATTTCGATCAGTCACCCTCAGCCAACTACGAAAAATTAGTTGCAGTTAATTCGATAGATTTATCCAAAACTTCCCTCGAAGATGATGTAAAAAAAACCGTAACAACAGAAATAAAAAAAGCAATTAGCGGCGAGTACGGAATTCAATCAATCATAACAAAATTAAAAAACACCGGTCTCGGTTCTCACGAAGCTTACACACTTGCAAACACAGCCTTGGCGCAATTCGATAACTCCTACATGGCAGAGGTCGCCAGTCAAGCTGGCGTTATCTATTATTTAATCGATGGAATATTATCAGATAACTCACGCATTTGGTGTAAGAAACATTTTAAAAGAGTTTATACTCTTGCAGAGCTTGCAGAGCTCGATAACGGGCAAGGTTTACCGGTAGAGACCGCGCTCGGCGGTTACCACTGCCAACATTATTTAACGCCTCTTGTTAATTACATCAGGAAAGTTTTTGGAGAGATTTATAACCCCGATCACCATAAATTAGCGGCATAAATTTAATTGTAGAGTTCGTATCCGGCGTTAATTAATTTGTTTGCTTTGCTCATCGTGACCACCCAGTAAAGTTTGTCATCTCCAAGAATAATAAACATCGATTTTGTACATCTATCTGAAAAACTTTTCGCCATGCCAATTGTATTAAACTTAAACATAATTTCAATCCTTTTTTATTTCAAACATAACCGGTGTTTCTTCGAGAGTCAAGT
>Ga0209318_1000644_pt1 | contig 31921 bp, 69 predicted proteins | sample RifGroE1_FD_183999 | JGI IMG/M metagenome (GOLD analysis project Ga0209318, IMG submission 183999) | Groundwater microbial communities from Rifle, Colorado, USA - Groundwater E1 (SPAdes) (version 2) | ecosystem: Environmental > Aquatic > Deep subsurface > Groundwater | place: Rifle, Colorado... | reverse complement strand
GACGATAAATTCATATCAACAAACTTTCGTTTACCATAAGTATTATTCAACACTATATTCCATTTTGAATATTCTTCTACTGCTGATTCAGAAGAACCTACTAACATCCAATCTATCAATGTCTTAGGTATAGTAGTATTATATTTAATTTTACAACCATTTTTCTCACCTAATAATTGTTTTCCTATAAAACGAACAGACTCTAAATCTGTAGTAATATTGCCCTGTTTATTTTCTTTTGTTTTTGGTGGTAGTATATTATATATCTCTTTAGAAACACCTAGCATTTTGTCACCTTGACCTACTGTATACCACCAACCACCTAGTAATGCTCCGCTATGATATTGAGGTGATATAAAGTAGTTGTTTAGGGATATTGCATTATGAGATAATCCATTAAAACTAACATAACATATAATGTTATAAAGAGAACTTAATATCCAAGCCACATGCTTATCTGGTATATTTCCATTATAATAATCTAAAACATCTTTAAGCAATAATAAATCTGGAGTCTTTTGAACAATAATTCCTATTTGATTATCAACTGTTTCAAATTCTTCTAGAATATTTGGTAAATATTTTGAAAATTCTGTTTTCATTTTATCGTTGGCATATTTAAAGTTCTTAACTCTTAATTTATAATTATCTAAAAAGTTTTTATGTTTATTATCAATCAAATATGCAACAATCGTATCACTTATATACATTGTTCCAAGTTCAAAACTATTAACGGTTCTATACTTTATTTGATAAGATTTTTTGTTTTTACATAATATTTTAATATAATTTTTGCCTTCCCATTTATTTTCTTCAATTAACCTTAAACCCTTTTCATATAGTTGATTTATTATAGACATCACATCATTAGATTCTTTGGAATTATCATTACAATCTGGATGCCAAATTTTACTTAACTTTATGTATTCAGATTTCATTATATCTTTATCATTAGTAAATAATTCTCCAACAGTTTTAAATGATAATATTTCTTTTGCTAAGTAATTCATACAACAACCCTTTCATTAATATAATTATATCTTGTTACTTATTATTTGTCAAGTAAAACTTTTTCCGTAATCTTACACCATAAAATATAGATTTCATTTACATTTTCTTAATAGAAACAACATCAATTACTTGAACACTATCATTAGATTCATAATTCATCAGATCTTGAACATTACTCATTTCTATATTTTCTTTCGTGTACCTAACATCATAATTATCATCTTCATATTCAATCGTAAAACTACAAAGGACTTCTGCTTTTACTCTCATTTTTATAATTGCTCCTTTCTTACCATTTAAAAGATGTCTTTCATTTACTATACATAAAACTCTGCCATATCATCTAATCTCAAGCAACCCAATTGACCACCATTAAATACGACACCACAATCAATTCCTATCTTACCATCATGCTCTTTCCATATTTTCATAGGCTTAATATTAGGCTGCATATAATAAGTAGGGGTGTGTCCAAATATCACGACATTATCTTTAAATCTATCTACACTATTGATAAATTCATCTCTAGTCCATAGTAAAGTTTCTCTTGATTGATTTCCTTTAGTTTTAAAGTCTACTCCTGCATGAACAAGAATATATTTATCTATTGTTAGAAATAATGGCCTATGATTCAGGTATTCGATAATTGTAACTCTTTCAATATCATTCAGTTCACAATATTGAGAATATGTAGATTGACCACCATTATTCATCCAGCATGAAAAATATCCAGAATCATTATTTTTGAGCCATTGCAACGCCATTTCTTCATGATTGCCGAGAAGCAATTCCATATTAAACTGTTTCATAATGTACTGAAGTAATTTGATAGACTCCTTACCCCTATCAATTACATCACCTAATATATACATCTGATCCTCTGGCTGAAAGTTAATCACTTCAAGCATTTTCATGAATTTATCATAACAACCATGTATGTCTGATATTACGTATTTCATTTTTTCACTTCCTTTCTCACTTTATATCTTCTATATTTACAAAAACATATTTATTACCAAACTTGTAAACATTATAATATTCATTTTCTTTTAACTTATCAAAACATATGCCAATATTTGCTTCCATAACAATATTCAAATTATTATTATAGATTCTAACTTTCCAATCATTTTCCTTGGTAATTTGAACATTTTTAAAAACTTCCGCATTAGCAGAATCATAATATTGATTACATCCAGTTAATAAACTAATTACTAAAACTAAAATACATACAATTAGAAACTTTTTCATTCCTTCCTCTTTCTTTCCAAATCAAAGGAGAATTCTATGTGCTTGTTTTCTCAATTCTTTAATCATTGAAATAATCTTTTTTCTTACTTCAGTTATTCTTATATCTGAATTTGTTTTTGCTAATTGCCACCAAAAACTTATTATAATTTCATTGAATTCTTGTTCAATTTTTCTATCTGCATATATTTCATCCCAATTGATTCCATTGTTCTTTTTCTTTAAAAAACCAAACATTATTATATATCCTTTCTAACCAATGCAAGACTGATTCTATAGGTTTATCTGATCAAGAATCATCTTAATAGTTGTTGTTTCTGGTATTACATCTTCATTATGTTCTTTTGCATATCTAAATAAATAAATTACTGTACTTTCTAACCAACATTTCAATTCTTCTGGTTCTATATCAATCTTTAAAGTTGTCATCTCTTTCTCCTTCCCGATAAAATGAGACTTTCATTCGCTAAATTGAACTTCCGAGTATTGTTAATATTGTACTCATATAATCTTTAGATCCTGCTATATCTAAAAGGCTTAGTTCATCAACAATATTATACAAATTACTAATTATAAATTTAAAATCATTTAAATCAAGATTTTCTTCTACATCTTCTCTTAAATTTGTTTGGTCAATAATACTTCTATCAACGAATATCTTTTTAGATTCTATGTCTCTAATTACTACAATTTCATCTTCTATTATCTGTTGCTCAATATCCAAACTTTCAACTTTAATATTCTTTGTAACTAATAGATTTCCTATCGAAAAAACGTTATGTGAAAATCCCAACATCCTACTTATCATATCAAGAAGCATCAAAGCTCTTTGCTCTTTAATATCAAGTAAGGTATCAGACAATGTTCCTATAACTCTTACTTCTTCTTTAAATTCTGAAATATGTAGTACGTTATCTGAATCCTTCATACTTTTAAGTATTTCTTCCTCGATTTTATTTCTAGCAATAATAATCTTTAAATCATAATGTTTTATTATGTTTAATTTATACTCATATTTTTCAACTTCAGAAAAACCAATATAGAATACAGGTTGTTCATTGTTAATAATAATTTCACCTTGTTTCTCTATCAAATCTTCCTCATTTATTTCTGGCTTTTCCAAATAACCATCATGATATGAGCTACTACTTTCATGCATTATTCTTCCTCTTGCTTCAGGAGGTTTTTCTTTTATTTCTGCATTAACATTTACTTCACTAAAGTGGGATTCATTTTGTTTAGAAGCTTCTTTCTTCAAATATAATTCATAGTCTTTAAAATTATTTATACTACTACTCTTTGTTTTAGCTAATGCGACACCTTTTAAATATTTAACATGATCTTCATTACTACTTTTAAATGTTAAAAATTTAATAAGATTTTTTATATCCTTTTTGTTTACATACCAACTTATAGCACTCGTATAATCATTAATAGCTTCATCATTTTCTTCAAGCATGGTTTCCATACATAATTTCTCAGCATACATTTTTACTATATTCTTAAATTCATAAAGTTTGTTGTCCTTTATAATGTCTTTTCTATCTGGAGAAGTAAGATTTAAAGTTTTATCGGTAATATGAAGATCACCTTTAAGATAAGGTATATTTTCTAATTTAGCTACAAATCTACCTTTATAAAAAATATTTATATTATCTCCATATCCATAATTATTACTAAGAGCAATCCACCCCTTAAACCCATCCTCATCTTCAATTGGCAATTGATATAAACTATCATCTCCTTGAGTTAAATCCTTTTTATCTTGCAAAATATCATTATAATATATATCTAATTCATGAACATATTTCCCCAACAACTTGACTCTTTCTTTTATATCCCATGAAGGTGCTGTATTAAAATCAAAATTATTAAGAATTAACTTAAATCCAGTATAACAATCCTCTGTATTTTCTACCTGAATTTCAGTATCATTAGTTTTAATCATATCTCCTACATCAAATATAATAAGTTTATTACCTGTATGAATATGTATTAAGTTACTTACTGTAATATTACTGAAGAATCCCATGCCAAAAGGATTTTCCATAGCTTTGATATCTTCATCCCATTCACTTTCGGCTATTGAAAATAGGGCTTGAGGGTTGTTTAATATTTGTCCATTGTTTTCTATAATTACTTGATTGTGTGACGAATCAACCGTAACTTTAACTTCAGTTGCTTTTGCCCTTTGTGCATTCTGAACATCTTCATCTAAAAAACATAATGTGTCCTTAAAAGTACTCTGCCTTAATAGTTTTAATTGATTGATAACATTAACTTGTAGTTGAACTTTCTCTTCACTCACTATAATTAAACCTCATTTCTTATATTTATTTACTTATTTAACCAATCAAAATTATTATTTATGTGTTTTAACATATTGGTAATGACCAAAGACGATTACAGATAAAAACCATGCCAATATTATAAAAACAATTCCTAAAATTTTTGTGCCACCAAACCAAAGCAACCATCCAAACGTAATTAATATACCAGACAACAATCCAATTAAATAATCTTTCATATAACTCTCCTTTCACCATACGAAAACACAGTTTCAATTGCTTTCTTCTTCCTCAATTTTATACTCTACATCACAGACATTACAGTAAAACATATCTGTTTCCCAATTATAACCTATTACTGGACTTGGACAATGTTCACACATACTATTATCCTTTCTTTTAAAATACACAACACCACCAATAGTCATATACCTTTCTATAACCTGCACCCCTAAGCGGAAAATCATTTCTATTTCTCACTGCTCTGTCAGAACACCATTTTGCGTATTGCTTACATCCACTTAAATAAAATCTAGTATATATTCCCTTTTCTTCATTAAAGTATATTGTATAAGCACGATTAGAAAGTTTCTTTAATTTAACTCTATCAATAAACTTTCTATTATAACGGTTTAATTTATATTTTCTTTTTCTTTTGCTACGATATAAATAAACATCCTCTTTATCATCAAGAGCTTTTTCAATATCCCACTGTTCTATTTTCCAGTAAGCATCTTCACTTTCACTTGAATCATCTGTAATTAGTCCAGTACCAAAATCAAAAGGTTCACCAGATAACCTACGATACGCTTCAATCTCATTCCAATCAATAATCAAATCTTCTTTTGTCTTTATATCCATTTTTATCACCTACCATATGAAATCCGCTTTTCATTCACTATAATAATATATTGCTGCGTCATCTAACTCTTTTGCACACGCATCACATATTGGTATTTTAATCTCTTTATTTTCTAAAGCACTTCCGTAACCAGTTCTATTGATACTAAGTGTATGACAACAATTCTTTTTTATTTCCTCTTCATAATTATAATATTGACTTTCAGTATATGTAGTAACTTTTCCGCAGTATCCACATTTAAAACTTACTAACTTTTCTTCGCATTTCTCACATTCATACATTTTACTTGACATTGTATTTACCTCACTTTTTTATTTTATATATAATATGTTTCTTTTCTGAGGTGTGTTACATATTTTGTAATTTTATTATAACTTGTTAGTTAATATTTGTCAAGAACATTCATTCGGAATCTAAATCTTTTCTTCTTTGGGTATCATCCCAATTGCCAATCTATGTTCTTTAGGTATTACTATCCTTCCTAAATCGTCCATTCTACGTATAATTCCTGCTGACTTAATCTCCATTGTTCTTATTCCCTTCTGCATCTACAGATGCTCCATAATCCTTCTGCATGGCTTTATAATGCTCTGGATAACCCAACTTATAGTTTTTACACTTAACCACACCTGCAAATCTTGGATTTTCAAGCTGACCACATCCAAAGCAAGTTTTACAAAGTGATATTTCGTTTATTGGTGGATATTCTTTTGTCATGGTGATCTCTCCTTCAATACATAAAGTCAATATTTTATTCGTTTTAAAATTTCAACCATATTTATAACATCATTTAATGCTTTATGTGATATTCCATTATATTCTAAACCAAAAGTTTTTAATGCTTTTACTATAGAATATTGTTTCTTTGGTTTACCAATTTTCTCTGCAAATTTCTTTTGCAAATCAAAATATCTAAATTCATCAAAAAATCTTTTAACAACTTTTTCAGATAATTTCCTACTAATATCATTTTGTAAAGTTCGCTTATCACTAGGACTCCATGCAATTAAAGTGGTTTGACCATTTTCTTTATAATTAAAAATCCAATTTTCAAATCTCATAAAAACTGTTGAGAATATAGGTGCTGTGTTAACTTCTTCTTGTTTGATATTATTCAAAGTTAAACTGTATTCTGATAATACAGGAGATATAGTAGGTCTTATAAAACTATGAAATGTATCTAATACATTATATATTTCATCAAGAACTACTGCTCCAATTTCTATAATTTCTGAAGCTTGACGATCATCAGAACCTTTTTCCCAACATGTAGATTCTAAATCGAATAAAATATATTTCATATCTACTCCCAATCAAATTGATGTTTCATCTGCTTTCTGTCCAAGGCTCATAATCATTTGCCATATCCCAAATCCATTCACTATTTTGATAGAATAGGAAATATATTATTCCTGTATTTCCTTCACTTACTGAATAAACTGTTTCTGGTAAACATGGTGCATAACTCATTTTTCTTTTTACTTTAAACATAATTTACCTCCCAACGAAATAATGTATTCATATGTTTGTATCACATAAGCTATTAATGATTTGATTACATATTTCGATATACTTTTCTTCACATAGTCTTTTACCATGTTCTAAATCATCGCAATCAAAGCCTGAGTAGTCACCAAACTTTTTACCATTAATTATATAATAGTAATAATATGTATTATTATAAAATCTTCTACCATATTGAAATCTTACACCAAATAAGCCTTTAAGACTTATATCCGTTCTATATTCTTTTGTTTTATATTCTCTCCATACTAACTCTTTAAACTTCATATATCCTCCTTTCCAACACATGAAATAGCAGATTCATTGTATTAATTTATATTTTTTTTCAAATCTTTGCCTATCGATTAGATACTGATCTTTTTTTGAAAAATTAATTATATAATTTTCTTCAAATTCATTTATAAAAGATTCTCCTATTTTAATATGCAAATAATAATTAATTTTTTCAGCATTAAAAAAACTACCACCATTTTTTGTTATAAATTCAGCACCCTTATTCTTTTCAATAAAATTTAAAGCAGATTTCTTAGATTTAAATTTTTTGGTATGAATACCATATCCTCCACTAACCATTACAATCCAACAGTCTTCCATACCTTCTTTAAACAATTCTGCTTCTATTTCATTTCCTTTCTTATCTTTATATTTTGCCATATTTATTAAACCTCCTTTCATACGATGAAACACAACATTTATTCGCTTATCTTTTTTAACATATTTGGATACATCCAACATCCTTTAGCATGACCATCAAGTACAATTAACATGTCACTTCCGCTATATTCATATTCATCACCATATGCAGTACCTTTTGCTCCTACAGGTGCTAATATCCTATTACCACTAGTCGAAATTTTAGCTTTTATCACTTCAATTCTATCTCCATATTTAATCAAAATAGCCTCCCTATGAAACATACCTTTCATTCACAAAATCCTAACAATATATCCATTGCTTTCTTATATCTTTTATTACGTTCAAAATCTTTTTCTGTCGGATTTTTAATTCTTCGTAAATCAGAATTGTCTTCTAAGTCTGCAAGTTTTACATATTTAGCAATATCATTTTCTTTACAACGCCTTACATAGTTAAAGTAATTTTCATTATCCTGTTTTGTTAAACTATAGACTGCATCTATAATCCTTTCACTAAATCCCTCTGCATCTAAATCATAAATAGTTAGATTGCTATCCTCTATAACATCATGTAATACGGCTACAACTTTACCTTCTTCCGAAGCCTGAGACATCATAACCCTTAACGGATGAAGTATGTATACTTCTCCTGCTTTATCTTTCTGTCCTCTATGAGCTTTAACAGCTATTTCAATTGCTTTTTCTAGCCACCTACTATCCATTTTAACCTCCTTCCAACCTAAAACAACCATGTTTTCCCTTAATTTAAGAATAACACAGTTGTCATAGAATGTCAATATATTATTTAATTATTTATTTGTTGTTAGTATAATATTTGAATGTAAGCATAAGTAATTCCAAAATCCATTGCTTTCTGACTTACTATTTCTCCAGTATCTTCGTAGAAAAAATCCAATTTATTGCCCTTTATTAATTTGCCCGTGTCAACGGCTGTGTAGATAAAGTCATACTGGCTGTAATTTTCATCTATAAACCTAATCTTAACTTTACTTCCAAGAGAAATAATGGTAGGATCAACCGCAATTGCCCTTGCTGTCTCCCAATTTTGCCCCTTTAAGTCAGTTCCATTTGCGGTAATCCCATAAGCCTTGTCTGTCTTTTTCTTGCCGCAAGATTGGACTGACAAATCATATGCTGATACTCTAAACCTTTCCCACCTGTCACTCTCTCCTCTACTACTTTTAACAATATCTTTTAATTCATCTCTTTCAGTTACCAAATTTTCAATTTTCTCTTCTTTTTGTATTAATTCTTGTACATGTTTTTCATTTTCCAACTCTAACTCTTTGATTTCTTCTTTATGTTTCTCTTGTAATGCGCTTTTTTCCTTTATATGTTGTTTATTTAAATCATAAAAAAATAAACTTCCGTTAAGTGTAATTCCAATTACTACTAAATATTGTACTAACTTCAATACATTAAATTTCTTCATAGTTAGTTCCTCCTCTTTTGTCTATACAATTTATTTTCACCCACTCATGTATATATTCTACTGCTTCTTCAAATTCTACAAAAATCTGATTATCGTCAATGGATGAATAAATTGTATGCGAATCTTTATGCACCGTAAAATGATAAACCTGTGTTACTACTAATTCAAAAATGTAAATCTTATATGCATAATATCTTCCTACCCATGTCTTATAAACTCGTTTATTTTTTAACTGTATAAATTGCACCGTTTAAGCTCCGTCTATTTCTATAATATTTATCTTATAATATTTGTGCAATTTATACAATTAATAAATTCGACAAAATTAGACAACTTCTTTTATTATAAATATCATATTCTCAATATTTTTTACTTTATGTAATTTCTTTTTGATAATTCTTATCTTCTTTTCAGCTTCTTCCACTGAAGCGCTTAATCGGCAAGGAGCATAAAAATAATCATAAGTTCTATAATACCATTCCCCTGTTTCATTATTTTCTCTTACTGCCTTGTCATCCACATACTTACCATTGGAGTCTTGGATTACATAAGATTTACTCATAATTTGTGACCTCTTCTCTCTTTTCATGTTTATATTATATAGAACATGTGTTCGTTTTTCAAGCTATTTGGTAAATTTTCTAATATTATTTTCCCACATTAATACAATCCTGTATATTGTTGAGTCTCGACATTTTTTTCACTTATAGGTACTTTTATCTACATTATTTTCATTATATCTATTTATAATATAGGTATTTATACCTAGTTACTTTAATATGTAGGAAACAGGATCACTCCTGCTCCAACGCCCACTTATAATCTTCAAAATTTTCTTTCAATGCTTGGTTGCTGCTTTCATTCTTACCAAAGAACAATAAAACTTCCTTGAAATCATCTGTTTCAAGTTTCTTGATTTTTTCTAATTCAAATAATCTATTAAAAATTCCTGAATCAATAATTGTATCAATAATAATATTATATTTACCTGTCCATGCTTGAATCTTCTTCATTTTTGTTCCTACAGAATAATATGAAAACACTATATCACTAATGTTTTCTATAGCTGTAGCGTTTCCTTTGCCTTTTGTAGCCCTTATCATGTATTTAGTATCAAGAGTATATCTAATAGCCGATTTAGCGTTTGTAGTCCCATTACTGACCTTATAGTCTGGATTCTTTTTTGCATCTCGAAGAATAGTGACAGACCGTTCATCAAGTATTGGTATTATTCTTCTGCTTTCACCTTCAACCAAAATCCGTTTAGGATCATCGTTTTCATCAACTAAACAATTTTCTTTAGTTAAATGAAGTATTTCATCAGTGCTACCCAAACCTTCATAGGGTAAGACAAGAAAAAGTTTATCCTGATCATTTGCTAATTTATTACAACGAAAATATAATTCTTCTCTATCTCTAATATATTGTTTTCTTAGTGTATCAAGATTAAAATACTTTCTATAGTCTTTTCTATCTATATTATAAAAAGCTAAATTCTTCTGAGTAATTCCTTTTTCAGAAGCCCATTTTTCATAATTACACATATGGGTTAACTTTTCTCCCATTGCATTTCTAGTTGTACAATTTAAATAGCGTAATGTATCAACCAACTCTTCATAAGAAAATTCGAATAAATTCTTGTTGTAGTCTTTTTCAATTACTTCTAGCCGCTTAAATAAGGCTGTAATAACTCTTTGTGTGTCCTTCTTGTTGTATGTTTCTTTAATAAATTTCTTAACCAAATCTGGATTATACATTATCGACACCTACCTTTTTAAAATAATTAACAATGGATTTTGCTTTCTTCATAGTCATTTGTGCCACAAATATACCATTTTCTTCCCATTGTCTATTATCTCTACTAAAGTCTGTATTGTCAATAAATTTTTTAAGATTAGCCTTGTAATCTTCATCTGACCAAATTGATGCTAGAGTGATATAACCTATAAACATATTTTCTTCAAATGCTACTGAATTAGATTTATCTAATCCTTTCTCTTTAGTTAATCCAATAAGTTCATTGAAAAACGCCACAAAATACCGTTTATAATCATCCATATTACGTGCATCAAGTTCAATATTGTAACTCAACGCTTCAGCAAAAAGTTTAACTGTAATATACTTATTCCTACTTTTCAATTCATTGCGATTTGTAGCAATTTTATTAAACATTTCGTTAATTTTTGCGTTGCCATACTTGGCTATATCTTTAGTCAGCAAAGTATATTCATCTGTTTTAAATGATTGAATATGTTCTTTATTAATTGGAGTCCTATGATCTTCCTGCTCAATATATTCTTGTGCTTCTTCTTCTGTATAGTATAAAATACTAATAAAAGTAAATCCTTCATTTTCAGGATCATCTTCAATCACTTTAATAAATGACTGACACCTATGCGCTCCATCTACTATGTCAACAAAATTTTCTATACCGTCTACTTCCATATATAATGTTCTATTTTTTTCATCATGCTCTGGAGGTTTTTCTAACCCTGTCTTACGCCTATTTAGTGTAATTGTGTTTGGAGTAAATTTGTTGTTTAGTATCTTCTCTTTTATCTCAGCTACAACAGATTTCTTTATATCTGGAATTTCGGAATATCTATCTCCAAAAAGTATTAATTTTGCTCCACGTTGAGTACGGAAGTTGTAAGTGATAAGTCCTTGACCTGTTATTTTAGCAGTTTCTTTATGATATGCTTTAGTACAAAAATATTGATTGTCAGAAACTTTATCAACATTGTGTAGGACTATGATATCTTTAGCATATGTTTTTTCTGCTTTATAAGATTCATAAGTTCTAATTTCTTCATCATAATACCAATTGTCAATACATAATACAGTATATGCAGTGATTTGATGTAGAACCTTTGTAACAATATATAACTCTGGTAAAGATAGTTGAATCAATGGTATACTCTTTCCGTAGATACCTATTGCCTTTCCTCTGCTAATATTATATTGTAATAAAGTAGTTTCAAATTTTTGTCTATATTCTTTAGCATTTTTTTCAGTGTCATCAATGACGTAGTAAATAGTCTTTTCTAATTCTTCTCTGTCCTTCTTCATATGGAACACACTCCTTTTATTATATGTATTACATTATATCATAAGTGTATCCGTATGTAAATAGTGTTATACGTACTTAGTTATGATTATTTTGCTACTGCTATTTGATTATATAAATAGTCTAATACACATGTTCCTCTCTTTGTTATCTTATACGTATCATGTTCCATTAGCGCATTGAATAGGTAAGGGAAATCATAATATATCCGTTGCAAATGAGTATGTTGCTTTTTTGGATTAACTTGATGTTTTAGTATTAAGTGTTTGTCTGTTATTTCACAGAAGAAGGTATCGTAGAGAGTCTTTATTATCAATGTATTATCACATATATATCTTATATCTTTGATGTTATGATAATTCTCTGCTAATTCTAATACCTTCTTCTGTGAAAGTGGTCTAAATTGCGGTTTATGCTGTGGCGAACTGTCGTGTAACCTCATTTTGTATCATCCCTCTTTGTAATGTTCTTTGTTCTCTATGTTCTTTATAACTACTTAGTATTTTTTTATGATCTTTACTATAATCAGCACAATATTCAGCAAACTGATTCGTGATTATTACTTGCGCCATCTGTAATGCAGATGTATTTCTTAATTTTCTAGCATCTTCTATCCCTTTAATAGCTAATAAATATTCTTTAGCAATTTGTTCATCAAAGAATAATGGTATTAGACCTAATGATTTTTTGATTGCTGAATCAATTTGTTGCATTATATGTTCAGGAGCAGTACCCAAATATTGTTTTTGATTATTAAACATAAGTTGACTTTTGCTTACTGTTGTAATTTGTTCAAGTAAAACTGTTGATTTTGTAGACAATCCAGATTCAATTCCAATATCAATATGTGTTGGCAACAACCGTTTAAAAATAGCAGTTGATAATGGTGCAACTAAAATTGTAGGTGAGTTATCGTTTCCCATTTTATTTTGTAAAACTATAGCAGGTCTTCTACCTCCTTGAACACTATCTAATGGATTTCCAAAATCACACCAATAAATATCATTCCTAGCTACTTTTATGCTTCTCAACTCATATGAAGAATCGTCAATCGGTAATCCAGATGCTTTTGAAAGTTGCTCTAATGTAACTCTGTGTTCAGAATTATTAACTACCTGACGTAGATGATAAACTCTTAAATTATTGTTATCAACTCCTTTAAGTATGTCAATAAATACCTGCCGTTCTTCCTTGTTATCATAGAATCCACAATCAATGATAAACTGTTTAGTGTCTTTATGATATTTTGATAATTTAAAAAGATCAGAAAGTTCATTAATATTTCTTTTATCTGTAGTAACGTATGTTGTTGCATTGCTTGACATTTTCTAACACTCCTTTAATTATTTTTATATTTTGTTTATGTAAGGATATTGTAACATATATAGGAGTGATTTGTCAAGTATTATTTTATATGTATTTAGTTAAGACTAGATATTTTTCAATCTAGTCTTAACTTTTGCTGAAGTTATTTTACTTCAGACACTTAGGGGTTGCTGGCTTAAACCACCAGAACAAACAATCGTTTGCCTGTTTCACACCAATTTTAGTAATAAGTTTATCCACTTAATTGTTCCTCCTTCCATTAATTTCAGCTATCTAAATCAGTTCCCTGATATAACTGTTGAAGTTGTGCTTCTTTCTTTAATAAAATATTAATAATAATATTGACAAATAATATCATCAATATTGGTAATATTAAAAGCATACCTAAAATAACAATAATTTGCTCTATTACATTTACATTAATGAAAATTTTATCTATACTAATGAGTCTAATCATAATAAAAGATATAATTATATCGGTAGAAATTAGCATAATACAAAGTTTTAATAATAACTTATTTTTTAAAATTATATTTAATATCACTAAAAATTTTGTATTTTTTTTCATATGTAGGATTACAACTATAATTAATTCTAATATAACCCAACTTAACGCAGTTATTATTTTAGCTAATAAATTACTATTAGTACTTAAAATATTAATAATATTTAAATTTGGAGCAAGCATCAAAACTACAACACATAATGTTTCAATACCCATAGAAAGAAATGTCCCTAGAGCTACGCTACCCAATAATTTCAATTGTAGCATTGGTATATTATTATAACAATTGCTACGAATAATAATAGTTAATATAATATAAAAAATTAACATTGCTACAATTTTCTTCAATATATTAAACCCAAAATTTCCTAAAACAACAAAAACAATCTCACTTATTATTGCTGGTACAATTAAATTTCTTAAAGTTGTTAATGGTTTATAAATATCTAACATATCATATCTACCTAAAAATATGTATACCATCGAAGTTATAAAAAGAAACTCTGGTAATGTAAAAAATATCATATCTATAATCTGATAATAAAAATTATTCATTTAAATACACTCCTTTAAAATTAAATATTATTTATCTTATTCAAAACTTTATAAAACACTTTTGTTAACGACAATAGTTCCAATACAAATCCAACAATAGCATAACATACCACTTTTATCAATATATTTATATACAATGGTATTACTAAATAAGTAATATAGCTAAAACCCATTATATAACCTATTGTAAATATTGTACATTTATTAAGAGAATTAAGGTGTTCTCCTTTCAGGAACATTCTAGAAATTAAAAACGAAGTTATTATCACCGAAGTTGGTAATAATATATTAAGTAAAAATGCTAATACAAGCATCATAGCCAATATAATTACTTCATTGTAAATAGAAAACCATACATATGTCTGCAATTCTAATACATCTTCTTTAGCAATATTAACAATTTTATTTTTACTTTCCGATATTATTTTTTCAATCTTATAAAATGGATTGAGTTTTACTGATTTATTATACTCATTTAGTAAATAATCCTCATCTTTTTTTGCCTTATGTTCCATCTGTTTAACTCTGTATATTGCTGTTTTTTCTGCCCAACTGTTAATAAAATGCATGATTCATTGCCTCCCTTTTATATAATTATATATCAATTATTTCTGCATCTGTTGCCGTACCATCTCTATATTCAATCGTGAACCAACCCTTTTGAACTTCTTCATTGCTTATAACATTCTCTGTGTTTGGATCATTTTTAATAGTTTCAAATTCTTTCTTAGTTACCATTAATGTTTGCTTTTTATAATCAATATACATATTAACCTTGACTTTCTGAACCATAATTGGTTCGCTTTATTTTATTATTCGTTATATACTTCCTATTTCAGCCATTCGTTCTTTTTCTACAATTGTCAATTTTGCATACCTATATGTTGTCTTTTCATCTTCATGTCCCAAAGTATCTTGTAAAAACGGAATAGTTGCTCCGGCTTCTCTTTTTAAAGTAGCAAATGTATGTCTTAGGGTATGTGCCGTACAGTGTTTAATTTTACAAAGTTTTCTATACTTCTCAATCATATTTTCAACACTAGCTCTTGTTATACGATACGGATCACCTTCAAAATAATCCAGAAGAAACATTGCATTATCTTTAGTTTTAGGTCTTACTTCTAAATATCTTTTTATAGCATCAACCGTTTCTGGATTAACTACAATATCCCTTGATTTATTACCCTTTGATTTAATCACCGTTAGTTTTTTTTCATCTAAGCTATTTAAATTTAGATTAATTAATTCACTAATACGTACTCCTGCATTAAGAAAAACCATAATTATTGCAAAGTCTCTTTCGCTACCAGATTCATATATTTTATTTTTAAGTTTTGTTGCTACTTCTCTGGTTAAATATTTTGTCGTGTTATCTATTGGTATAGGAGGCTGATGTAATTCTCTAGCCACTTCATTTTTTACTTCGGTGTATTTGTTTAAGTATCTAAAAAGTGAATGTATAGCAGAGAATTTCCTTCCTTGTGTACTAGCACTCAATGGTTTTTTATTTCCTCTATTGTTGAGTGTACTAACCCACTTAAAAACATCTTGTGGAATTAATTCATTTAATGTTTGTAATGTAATCTCATTGATATTTTTATAACTTTTGATCCATTCAAAAAAATAAAATATATCTCCTCGATAAGCCTTTATTGTTTTTTCACTTGTATCTGATTTTTTAACAAATTTTTGATACTCCAAGTAGTCTTCTACAAACTGGGGTACTGGCATATCAAGTTTTTGCTTCATTACTATCAACTCCTTATGAACTAAGTATACTCCCATTAATTGTACTTGTCAACAATTATTTATAACTATTTACTTAAATCTTTGTACCAATTTTTCAATTGATACTTTGGGATTATTGTTCGTCTATCTGCAAATTGATTAAATAACTTTTATCATCCAATAAAGAATTGATCATGCCTATAACACGCTTCTTGATTTCTTCTCCAGATAGATTCCCACAAAGACTAGTAGTAAATGAAACGGATATTAATTCTGCTAGTTTTATGGGTTCTTCTTGTTGAGTTTGAATTTCTTGTGGTACTTCAATATCTTTAGCCTTTTTAGTATGTTTCCTTTTTGGTTTAATTTCAGTATCATCAGTAGGAGTCTCTACAATTGTCTCAGGTAATGTTTCTTTCTGCTTTGTAGAATTCTTAGAGCCTTTTACACGACCAACAGATTCACCTAATACAAACTTCTTATACATATTAACCAATGCTACTACTGCTCCACCTGTGGCTTCTGCAATACCTTTATTTGATCCATAAATAGTCATAAGTTCTTGTAAAGCTTCTTTCTTTTGTTCGTCTGGGAGTTGTTTTAATTCTTCGTATTTGATATTCTCGTACATATTAATACTTCCTTTCTAATATTTTTAATTTCATTATATTAGAAAGTATTGACATTTACAATATAATTTAAACAAATGTATGTCCAGAATATCTTGTTATTGCGAATTAAATAATTATTTTTGCACCATTTTGTCAGGACAAGTTTCGCAAACTTGTTTGAAATTTTCAGCCTGCTGATTCAACGTATCATGCAGGACATTGTTGTTATGTTCCAGATACATTATCTGGTCTACTAAGTCTTTCTTCTTGTTGCTCATAAGCGTTGACCGTTTATGTTCCTTTTCTATTTGCAACATTTTTCTTACCTCCGTTTTTTAACTTTATACGATATTGATTTCACGAAAACTGCATTCGTTTTTGCTGATAATACATTGTTTTGGTACTGGGTTATCAGAAATGAAAACCTTTCGACTGCCCTTTTGGCTTAATACATCTTTTGCCGCCGATATTGCCGTATCATAGTCTTTAGAACTTCCCCAAACCATCCAGTAAATTGAATCCGCATCTTCCATTATCCATCCGAGTTTATAATCGTCCTTCAAAATCTTCGGATTTTTATCTTTTGCTATTAACAACGGTAAAGACATTTTAAATCAACCTCCTTCACAATCTTTATAAATTTGGATTTTATTGTTGCTATGAAATTTCTTTATACTCTGATAAAAACAATTCTTCTGGTATTACATATATCAATCTTTCGTCAGAAAAGTCATGGCAAACAACCATCAGCTCATATTTATCAGCTCTTTCAGCCAATGCCATTACGTATACTTTATTTTTGTTTTTATCCTCATAAAGTGTGTAAATATTTATTCCTTGCATAAATCCTCCTTCGCATCATTTATATTATCTGAACTTTTTTACCATATGAAATTGGATTTTCATATGCTCTATTCTAACTTGCGTTTAATTTCTTCAATTTTTGCAATATGCTCTGCTTCAATCTTCCTATAATCCAAATTCAATAGATTTTCATACATCCATTCTATAGACATACCTTTTCCATCAATGTAAAAAATAGTAGCACCCATCATCTTACTAAATTCAATATAACACTTCTTTGCAACATCAAAATCTTCTGTTTCAAACTCTTTTATTTTAAACATGTCACACCACAATTCAACTTTATACATAATATCAAACCTTTCTTAACTTAAAATCCTAATTTAATTAACTTATTATAACTACCTTGTCAGTTTCACCACTGTAATTATAAACCTCTTTAGAGTAAATAGAGCAATCAAATTCATCAAGAAATGTTTCTTTCTTCTTGCACATTTTCTCTTCACGCACACCAGTAACCGCTATAAGACTTCCTTTTAATTCAAAATTACTTGATGGAACTATTACCTCTGCATTTTCATCAAACTGATCTAATATCTTTTTTAATTCTTTTACTCTCATTTTATTCCTCCACAAATAAACACTACATTTTATGCCCTTAAAAACTCTCTAAGAAATTGCTTTATTTCTTCAGAAGACCACACAGAATCATTAGGACAACAAAACCTATTGTCATTATCTTCTCTTTCTAAAGACTCTAAAGCACAAGTTATAATAGATAATACTTCCGCTTTTGACTCTGCAAAATCTGTGACGTTCATCATACAACATCCTCCCAATGAATACCTTCTTTTATTATTTAACATCTTTTATTTTAAATCCCTTGTTTTTTGTTAAGAACTCTACAAATTCTTGACAAGCAAAATGGTATACAGGATCATTAGGTATAAATTCTTCTCCGTCAGGGCAAACAAAAATATGATTTCGGACATATGACTCTCCAAAAAGATATGCAGTAGTAACATGAAAAAAATGAGCCAACACATACAAATTAGTCATGCTTATCTTATCCATTGATTCTTCTTTAGTGAAATAGTTTTTTAGTGTATATTTTCCAATATTTGTTGCTTCTGAGATTTCTTCAATTTTAACTCCGCTTTCTTCTTTGAGTTTGCACAATCTTTCAAAAGTAATGTTTGACATTTTATACCCTCCTTATAAACATATTTTTATTTGTTCCTATGTTCCCAAATTAAAGCTTACCACAATTCTTCATCATTAGCACAAGTTGATAATATATGTTTTAAATTTTCTATCTTACCACCATCATTAATGAATACTTCTAATTGTCTTACTATTGAATCTTCAGACATGATTTACACCTCCTTATAAAAGCAATCTTTCATTTGTCCTCATCTATAATTGCTTTGATTCTTTTTAACTGATCTAAAGATAAATCTTTAGGGAAACCATAATTACCAATTTCTTTCCTAATATCGTCAGATAAACGAATACTTTCTTGCTCGTCTAAAATTTCTTGTTTAGAAAAATATAATTCCCAATCCGCACTATAGTTTGAAACTTGCTGATATTCTTTTTCCATGTCAAATTTAATAGAAAAAGTATCTCCTAGTTGCTGAACAACTTCTAAATATTTTCTTCCTATTTTGGATATGATATACTCTTGTACTTCTTTACCACGTCTTGAATTTCTATCTGTCGGTTTTAAATAAACTTTATCACCTATTTGCATTTTTAATCCTCCTAAACCCTATACTTTTCAACCATTTTATCAAACATATTATCAAAAAATTTCTCCTTACATTCACTACAACTTATATGTGTGCAACCATCAGGAGAAACGCAATAATTATTCATTTCTGATTTCTTTAAAGCAATTATTTCTTCTATCAAATACTCAATATTTTCATTTGCTTTTATGATTTTTTCAGCTAGTTTCATTTTATCTTCTCCTTTACCATATCAAATGAATAATTTATATGGTTTCTCCCCAATATTGTTTTTGTTCTGCTCTATCCTGCCAATTCGTAAATGGTAAATCTACTCCTTTTTCATTGAGTAGTCTACAGAATTCATAATCACAACATTCAGGATAAAGTCTTTTACTTGGAACGTAATCAAAATTGCATCTCACAATTCTTTCTTCTGGATTTTCTTTAGGTCTATAAATTATTGTGTGAATATCACCATTTTTTATATAAACATGCCAAGTATCTCTATTACATGTATAACCATATAGCAAAGTCCTATCTGATTTATCCTTTAGTTTATTAATAGTAATTAAACTAATATCGTTCAATATATCAAACTCAATTTTATACATCCTTTACATCCTCCATTTCATTACCCTAATCATCATCCTGCTTTATTGTGTATGAATCGCTTGAAATAGTATCTCTGTCTAATTTTAATTCAATAGTAACGCATCTACCATTGAATCCGAAACCTTCTTCTTTAATATTTATTGAAAGATTATCTACTAAATATTTTTTAAGTTTTGATTGAAATTCTAAATCTTCCATACAATCCTCCATATCAAATCTGTATTTCAAATACTCTATTCTTCCATTTGCTTACCCAAGAATGTTGAAGCATTCTGAGCGAGTTTAGTTTCAGTAATTCCTAATTTAACGTTATTATCTATTGATGCAATAATTACTACACCCAATACATCTCCCTCTGACATTATAGGGCTAATAATTAGAGAATAAAAAATCACAGATTGATCATTAATAATATTAATATGTTTTGTATCAGTAGTAAATATCTCTCTATTATCAATTATACGTTCAAGTTCATTACTTATGGATTTAGCAATAAAATCCTTTTTTGCTACTCCAGATATTGCAATTACTGTATCCTTATCTGTAATAATAGAAACTTGATTAATTGTTTTATATAGAGAATCTGTATACTGTTGTGCGAAATCTTCAATGTTTTTTAAAGCAGAATATTTCTTATAAAATACTCCACCATCTTGAATAAATATTTCAAAAGGATCTCCCTCTTTTATGTGCAATGTTCTTCTTATTTCTTTCGGTATCATTATTCTACCTAAATCATCTATTCTTCTTACTATTCCTGTTGCTCCCATACTTTAATCTCCTCCTTAAATTTATAATAACATACTAATCCACAATCTGTCAATACCTTATTTGTAATTTATTTATACATTGTTACATTAATTATGCTCGTTCTATCCCAAAGTTATACCACGCCAATCCATTGTCTTTCAGGTAATAATCTGCCTCAGAATACGTTGGAAATTTAATAGTACTTCCAATGTGATTAGCATAATGTATTTTATCATCAATGCAATTTATCAATTTATTTGAATTCAATTCTCTTAATATGTAGTTATCCATGTGTTAACATACCATCCTTTCTAAACTCTCCGTATAAGCCTGTGAGACTCTTATAGGTATAAATTTTTCTATATCTGATACATATTCCCTATTATTTAAATATGATCTAATTTTAGGTGGTAGACATTTACCGTCTGCCCAAGATTTCTGCTTTGATTGCTTCATATTGTCTCCTTTAGGAGAGTTAATTAATAACTCCCCTGTACTGCGTCCATAACATTTTGTGGAATATCATTGTTACTCATACAAAAATCTTCATTATCGTAAATAGATACGTTTTCAGGGATAACCTTTTTAACAATTGTAAGTTTAGGGGTAGATGGAATAGCGTTATTTACAGACTTTGTAAAACCCTTTGCAATACTTTCCATACGAATTTTAACCTGCGATTCACTGGCTGTCTTACTACTACTAGCATTTTTATAATCACTGGGTAAATTCTTAAAAAAATCAACAACTATCTGAGTAAATTCAGCTTCTAGTATACCGTTCTGTTTTGCTTTGTCTGCTTCTACAGCAAGCATAACTATATTTGTTTTATTTAAGAAAGTAATCTTTGTTGCCGATCCTTCCTTCTTCTTTTTACCTTTGCCAGTGCTATTATTCTCTTTGTCCATTACCAGTAAATTAGTAACTGTAGATAGATAGTTGAATGAATCCAAAAGTCTATTACTTAATTCCTCTGGAAGTCCTGTGTCTCTATACTGATTAATAAAACCACTGACATTATCTCCCGACAATTCACAACCAGTATTGAAATTCAAGAGCAATGCTGTCTGTGCAATAATATCATGTTGTAAATTATTTATTTTCTGTTTATCTGATATAGCTGCGTGATTAAATACAGGTAATTCTTTTATAGTATTAAAAAACTGTCTAGTTTTACGTCCCATAGATGCAAGCCTAATTTCCTGTGGCTTTAGTGCTTCTGCTCCCATATTATAAAGAGTAAAAATACCTTCTGCAATATCATCGTCAATTCCTGATGTTATTTCCATTTTAAAGTTTCTATCCAAAAATAATTCTTGTAATTCAGGTGATAATTCGCCAAATGTTAATCCGTTTAAATCTTCTTTTGCATACACTTCCCCATTTATTGTAAAGTATTCAAAAGGAAATTTACTCGTATCAAATTTGTAACAATTGTTAACTGTCCGTTGTAAAGTTATAATTCTCTGCTTACCATCATGTATATTTTTTATTTTTAATCCCTTTACTGTTCTATATACTTCTATTGATGGAATACGTATGCCTATTAAAACAGAAAGTGCCAAATTAGTTTGTTTCCATTCAGACCAGACGAAACTTCTTTGATAATCCACTCCTGTTATGAGTTCTCCTTTATCGAGCCATTTTAAATAGTTTGATATTGGATTACCTTCAGTTTCAAAACTTATATTTGACATATCTAATACTTTCTTATTCTTTTCCATTGCTCAACACTCCTTTAATTTTTATTTATATATTGTTATTTACCAATTGTTATTGATTTGTTCACACACATTATATGTGTATACCTCTGGTGTCGTTGTTCTGTTAGTCTGTAGTTAGTGTCTAGTTTCATCCTTATGTAATGGATTAATCTCATCTATCATGCTCCTTCCTCATATTTCTCAATATATTCCTTACCCTTTTCAGTATTTCTCCAATTGCCTGTATCCCATTTATTCGGTAAACTTAATCCTAAATACTGAAACAGCAATCCTATTAATATAAACCAAGGAGTTAAAAACATTGCGCTTACATAACCAAGAAAGGCAATTATCCATATAAACCATACTATAAAGTGTTTCCATCTAGGCATTGATGCAGGTCTATTGTAGTTTCTTTTGAGGTTAAAGATGTATTTATTCATTTTATAATTCCTTTCTTAGCACTTGAAAGTATTGATTTATCGTCTACCACTTACCCCTTGTCTCATAACCCAAATGTTCTGCTAAATCATCCATTAAGTCTAATGCTTCCTCTCTATTCAAAATTCCCTTTAATTTTTCACAAATTATCAACTCAAAATTATCATCTGTTATTTTCTTAATTTCTACTATCTTCATATATGTTCTCCTTTACCTGACATCATTTGAAAGAGTTATTTTATCGTGTTATTCTTGTATCGTTTATCAAAGTATAACCATTAAGATATGGAAGAATTTTTTCCTCTCTAACTTTAGGTTCATCCCAAGGTAAATCAATTGGAGTCTGTTTAATTCCATTTGACATATAGGTAACTTTTACCATTGGTTTACAACCTGATTCTCCACCTCTGAATATTTCCATGTAGTCAATTATTTTACTTTCCATTTTTTTATTCTTCCTTTCATATTAAAATAGTCATTTCAAAGCCTCAATAATCATCAAAGCCTTACAAACTTCTTCCTCAGTGTTACAAAGGATAGTTCCATTACTTTCACCAAAGGGTTTAAGAATATTCCAGTTAAAATAACCGTTATAATCACAAATTGCTACAGAATACTTTGCCTTATTGTCCAGCGGTTTTACAATACTGGCAACCCATCCATTAGGAAACACGATAGAAGAATCAGATGTATGTCTAATTTCTCCCATACTGTTCTTAACTGTTATGCCTTTGTTAATAAAATCTTGTATTGTCATTATGTAATGCCTCCTTCAATATTTGCTATACCATTATTATATATGTTGTTACTTAAAAAGTCAATAGGTAAATAGAAAATAATTTGCAAATCATTTCTAAAACATTAATGGGTTAAGTAATTACACCTAACCCATTAATTGTTCCTAAAATCAATATTACTTACCTTCCAGTATACTTATATATTTAGCATTTATTTGTGGTATGGTAATATCACCACCAAGGACTGATTCATAAGTAATTAGTCCACCAACTTCACCCCAAAGTTCTATAATATCTTCTTCTAATATTCTCGTATCCGTTTCCCCTCTAGTAAATAAAACAAAAACAGTATCTTCCCAAAACCCATATTCATCTACTGTCACATCAACTCTCATTTGAATATTATTACCATTTTCTAATACTTGAATAACTTGCCCTTTATATACGACTTTCTCGTTTTTAAGAGTATCTGCATTACGAGCTAGAGTTCCGTATTTAATCGTTTTGCAAACACTTTTATATTCGTTTACAGATGCTTCTTGTACGGCTTCTTCACTAGGGTATGCAAGTCCTACCGGATCAAATGAAATAAGTTTAAACCCATCAATATGTTCTTGTATAATATCACCTTTCATTTTCTCCCCTTTAACACCATACAGATCAATAATTGTTTGAGGTTGAGGATGTTCGGCTAAATTGAATCTAAACATAGAAATACATGCAATATTTGTAACTCCCCATTCTTCAGGAATATCAAACTTCTTTTCTATTATTCCTTGATTAATAGGTACAAAATCACTTAATGTTTTCATTTCATCATCCATTACGGTAATTTCAAAAATTCCTCCATCTGCAATATTAGAATTGATTGTAACAATTGCTTGCTTATCTATTATTTTAAAATCCATAGTGGCAGTAATTTCTAAAAACTTATCTTCTGCTTTTGTAGTAATTGTTTCTTGTGTGCTTATTCTATTATCGGCAACTACTGAATTATTGTTTGATTTATCTCCTGAGTTACCGATTGCATAAAGTCCAACAATAACAATAATCACCCAAAACCACCATTTTTTAAAAATTGATTTTTTCACTTTTTGCTGCTCTTCCATCTCATGACCTCCTATTTAATTTTATTATATTGTATAATACAATATGTAAAAATTTTGTCGAATTATGACAGCTTTATATAATATAATAAATTAATAAGGAGTGAACGAAAAGATTAATTTATTTGCTCTTTTCCTTTTCAATTTGCTCTGCTTTAAGATTTGCTAATTCATCAAATAAGTCTGCTATAAAATATTTATAAAAATCATATTTATCTTCTATAATTGCCTTTTTAAATTGATCTAAAACTTTAAATATCTGAGCTTTTTTATCTTCTATCATATCAGCTTTTACTCCATTATCCTTTGAATTTCTGCTGTATACTTATAAATCTCTTTCATTCATTATAAGGCAACAAAGAATTAACCCTAATCCTACCCCTTCTATTATTATCTAAATACCTTACAATTGCATCCTCTGGCATAAAATCATCAATAAAACCTAATAACTCTACTTCTCTATCTTGATTTTTCTTCTCTTTACTTAATGGTTTTTCAAAATGCACAATATATTTATTCCCTACTTCTAATTTAATATATTGTTTCGATTGATTAGAATAAACTTCAACCGATTCTCCTGAGACAATATTCATACGATATGTCATATTTAAGCCTCCTTTGAAATCACTCATTTATACTATCACATTCTCTATTTTTTCATAAACAAATTTTCAAATCCAATTATTTTTGCAGCATTTTCAATACTTCCAAATCGATTTATAATAGTGGCATATCTTGGTATATTATATACTTTAGGTTTTTGTTTACATTTACTCAAATATCTTTCTAAAAAATATAATAAATCCTCGCTTGGAACAGTACAATTATTTACCTCTAATCCAGCTTCTCTAACTGCATTATTATAACTACCAAATTTTCTAAAATATGTTCGATAAGAAGGCTTACACATTTCGGATGCAAGTGGAGTTCTACCTAACTCTTTTGCCTTTTCCTGAAGTTTTTCTAATAAGTATTCTTTAGCTAATTCCATTATTATACACCTCTTTATTACATTTTATAACAAATTGTGTATAATTACAATTCATTATTTATAAATTCACCTTATGAAATACGTTTTTCATTTGGTTTTCCAAAATTTATTTTCAGTTTCAGGATATTCTGGAGGTAATTGAGCTTTATTAATTTCGCCAATAGGGTCTTTAGCAATGAATAACCTATCTTTGTATTTACACCAATCACCTTTAAAATAAATTATGTCTATATTATAATACATAATATAATCAACCATTTTTCAAATACTCCTTATAAAATTCACATTTCGTTCACTCAATATCTTCATATCCAAGAAACGTGCCACATTCATTACAATCAACACGTAGCATTTTAATTCCATCAACAAATACTTCGCTCCTAATTATTAAGTCATATCCACAAAAAGGACAGTATTCAAAATAATTCTCTTCATCCATATTTAATACCTTTCCTTATCAAACTCGAATTTTATACTTTTTTAACTATATCCACTCTAAGAAAATCATTCTCTGGATTTCTTCTTTTCTCTATAATTTCCCAATCAATAGATAATCGATTTTTTAAATAAACCATATCTTCTTCAAACAATCCAAGCCACTCAATATAATCTTCTTTAAGGTTATAATCGTGCAATGGGGAATATCTTAATTCGTTTAATAAAATCTTTACATCATCAAAATTCATAATTTAACCTCCATTTGAAACTTGTATTTTATGTTAAATCTAATCTAACCATTCTTCTTTAATTTTCTGTAATTTTTCATCTTCATCAACTGGTAAGTCCAACTGATTACCCATTGAATCATATCCTGAATCATAATAATCTTCAAGCATAGTTATCAATGCTTTATATGCTGTTTCATACGTTGGAGTCCTTAATAATTCATCCATTTGATCATTATTACACCATGCTCCACAATAATCATAAAGTTGACCATAAGTAGTTTTAATATAATTAATATCTTTATATAACTTATTGTATATTGTTTTTGTAATCTTCAAAATAATACTCCCTTTCACCATTTAAAATAACCAATTCATTCACTTTAAGCATAGAAATGAATACTTTCTTTACACTTATTACAGGATATCCAACCTTCATCATGTTCACAAGAAATACTAATGCCACTTATAGATTTTCTTGTATGTTCACTTTCGCCAAATAAATCCTTATCTCCTGTTTTTATAAACTCTAATTCATTTCCACAATCACATATAATTTTCATAACCTTCTCCTTTCGATTCCAAATGAAATATCATTTTCATATACCAATTATCGTTACTTCTTTAACCAATGTGTCGGTGTATAATACACATACATACTCATATCTGGTAACCACCATAAGTTTCCTTTTCTAGTGAGTACCTGAATATTTCTTTCCCCATTTTCATCAACTATTTTTGTTTTAACAATATAACCTTCTGTTGGTAATTCTTTATTGGCTTCAATCCATTTTTCCATGTTTATCCTCCAATCTGTTTCTTTAACTCTTTCAACTTCCATTTAAACCCTTCATAATCATAATACATCAAATCAGCCATTTCTTCCAGATTTAATTCTGAATACTTTATGAAGTCTTGTATAAGTTCTAGGGCTTCGCCTGATATGTTTAACATACAATATCCTCCTATGAATATCTTCCTAAACCTTGTCCTATCACTCCCATAAAGCCACCAAACTGATCTATTACTTGATTTTTATGTAATGCTGTTTTAATGTCATCATCGGTCATATCTTTGAATTCCAATAGTTTATTATATTTCTCTTTCAACTCATCAAAATCTTTCTTTAATTGCCCATTTTCTTTGACAAGTTGGTTATTTACATTGACTATTTCTTCAGACCATTCTATAGTCTTTCTCATTTCCTGCCTGAGTGCTACTTCCTTTTCGTGAAAGTGTTTTGCATGAGCATCAAATTTTTTACCCATAATATTGCCTCACATTTCTTTTATTTTCCTTATGAAATCTATCTTTTATCAGCTATTAACTTGTATCCTATTTTGATCTGTTCTTTTCACTCTCATTTCTTTAAGTACCCTAGGTTTATATCCTCTAATCTCTTGTTGTTCTTCAATATTTATTATTTTCTTTTGTACACTTAGTAAATTTTCTTTTATAGTTTTTGAAGCTGAAAATAGTTTAACTAGAGACTCCATTTCATCTTTAACTTTACGTCTTTCTACTTGTATACCTTGTAGTTGTTTACAAAGTTTATATCCATCTGAAGCATTGAAGTTAGTTAATTCAATTTTATGTAAAACATCGGAAGTCATTTTATCATATTTACTTTGCTCTGTTGTAAAAAATGAATATGTATTATCGATTTCATTAACAAGATTAAGAAATTGATTTGTTAATTCTTTAGCTTTACACATAATATAAACCTCCTGTTATTGCTTTTACTACCATATGAATCTAATAATTCAAAGGCTTACTAATTATCTATTATTCCATATTTTTTCATTTCTTCTGACCATTTTTCAATAAAATTTCTTATGTAACGTGGCTGTCTATTCATTGGCAAATTTCTTATATCATATCTTGTACTCACAGTAGTACACAAAGAAGGTCTATTATAGCCACCATAATCAATCTGAATAAAATAGCCATTACAAATAACAGTATCACCATCTTTAAAATTATATGCTCCACTATTTTTTAATTCTTCTCTTGAAAGTATGTAATGTTTACCATCATTTATCATAATTTTACCTTCCTTCAAAATCGCTATTTTATAACCTTAGTTAATTCATCTTCTGTAAAACCTGTTCCTCTCATTTCATTTAAAGAATAACATCTAAATCCAGCAAACGAAATAAATGAATCTGTTATAACCTTGATATCCTCATTATATATTTGCTTTAATTTTATTTTATCTCCTCTGTAATCATTTAAATTTTCAAAATTGATTTTTACTTTATCACCTATATTAAGCATAAAACACACTCCTCTATACTTATTTTATTAACCATTAAATCAACAATTTCAAATGCTTATGTATTTCCCAATATCTTTTATCCATTCTATTTATATCCCTATGCAAACTCACAAAAACATTCTGCAAGTATATCTTCCTGTAGTATTACTGCCATTAATTTAGGCTCTGTCTCGTAAATTGTTCTCAGACATTCTTCACAAAATATCATATTTTTGTATTTTATTTCTTCTTCTTTAGTGAGGGTTTTAAAACAACTATGACACATAATGTTACCTCACTTTTATTTATATTTAGTTATACTTGTTTCCCTAACTCTGTTATTACATTCTTATCGGCAATACCAATTCAATATTTTTATCATCTGCTGTTATAGTCAACGGAGCAATACTACTAACCGCTTTTAACTTTAATTCTGTATTGTTATACATTCTAAAAGCATCGTAAACATATTTCATATTAAAACCAGCTTCCCACTTATCACCGTTAATTTCTGCATTAATATCAGCCTTAATTCTGTTAACTTCTTCTTGTCTATATATTTTTACAGGTTTTACAGTTTTCATTTCCGGTTTCTTTGTTGCTTTTCTACCTTTGCCAGTAGGATTTTCAAGTTTATTTACCTTATTGTAATATTCTAAATCTGCCGCTGTTTGTGCTTTCGTTGTAGCATCTATTGAAGCCTGTCTGTCATATATGCTTTCTGTTATTCTGCCATCAAATATTATTTTATTATCAGCAGTAATAAGTTTAATCCTGTCCATTTGTTCTTTGTTGGCAACCTTATACATAAATTCAACTTCATTCGATACCGTATCTGAATTAACTGTTATAGTTGTTTCAATATCTTGAGGTATTATTTGTTTATAATTCATGTATTCTCCTGCAATTGTTTTACCTATAACTTCAAGAGTATAATCCCCTTTATCAAACATGAATTTAACAAACTGATCATCTTTGTTAGTAAGGCTTTTACCATATACTTTGATTTTGTTATTAGATTTTTTATCAATAATCTTATCCAACAATTCAATTGTATCCCTATCAATAACTACTTTATTAATATTACTCTCATAACTACCCTGTCTGATTGACATTCTATAACCGTCTATACCAATGGTTTTATTTTCGTCAAAACATATACCTTGAAGAATAGGTCTATATTCTTCATATGACATACAATATTTAACTTCGAGCATTCTATGTAATTCTGATTCTGATATTTCAAAAAAGAATTGTTCAGTTTGCATATGTATTTCAGGATATTCTTCTATTGATAAACTCTTATAAGATATAGTTTTTGTTTCAGTTATTATGCTATTCTCTGTTATTTCAAACTCATAATCTTTTAAGTTTCTAATAAGATCAATTGTTTTTGCAGGAATTATAACCGTTCCAAAAGAATCAATGTTTGCAGGAATATATGCGATTATAGATTTTTCCAGATTAGTCTTTATTAATACTGCCTTATCTCCGCTGATTGTTAATTTGACTGAATTTAATACTGGCAATACTTCGTTAACATATAACTTTTCAAGATTCTTTATTGCTGATACAAATGTTGATGTATTAAGTTTCATTTTCATAATTAATAGTCTCCTTTTATATTTATTTACTAAGGGAAGTTTTTGAAACTTCCCTACTATTCTTCACTATCCCAATCCTCTTCAAATTCATTCTCTGCATCCTGTACTGCACTTACTAAACCGTCAAAAAGCTCTGATTCTCCAAGTAGATCATAAAGACTTGTTACAACATCTTCTGGTACTCCATATTGTTCTGAGAGGTCTTGTAAATATTCTTCCAGTGTATCAAATCCGTTATCCTGTAATGCTTCAATTGTTGAAGGTTTTAACATTGTGTTATCACTCCTTTGTTTTATCTTATGTATATATTTTATACGTTGTTACTTAATTTGTCAAGTATTTTTACAAAAATATTTTCAATATTTACCATTCATAATATTTTTCTTCTACCATAAGCCCTAACGGCATTTCATATGGAGCATCTACAATTATATAATCACCTTCAACGCTCCAACCATTTCTTAAAACATATTTCACTGGTACAGGCAATTCATAATCATCCATACTACTTTCTTTTGCTTCTCTTAAATGGCATTCCAGAACGCACATAATAGAGTGTCCACCATCTGCTATATAATAGTTGTATGGTTTAAGTTCCTCTGGTATTGTGCCGTTGTACGGTCTTTTAGATACCATATGCTTGATATCTTCTAAACTTTTTCTCATATTTATCACCCTGTACCATTATATTACATTCTTATACCTGTTGTAAATGGTGAAAACTCTGTGAGCCAATTACTAACTTTATGCTCTAACTCTGTCCATTTTTCAGAATTGAAAATATCATCTGTACCTTCAAAATGTTTCGGATAAGTATAAAATCCAAAATCAAAAACGTTCCTGGCTACAAATCGGATTGCCTGTTGACCATCTGATATATCTGCATCAAAATAACCGTCTGTACCGTCTTCCCCACCTTTGGGATTAACATGAGTATAGACTTTTATAATAGCAAATTGTGTTTGTCTTTCTGCTTTTGCTTGTTTCTCAGTTTCTTTATTTGCTATTACTTTTGAATACAATAATTCTAGTTCCTGCAACCAGATACTGCACTGGTCTTGAATGATTTTTGCGTATTCTGGTTTAAAGGTATATTTAACATATACTTCAGAATTATAGTCGATATTCCGTTTCTTTGTCCATTCATCGTCTTTGTCACAGGCTATTTCAGCAATATCATAAATGTTGTTTGTTCCTGTTTTAATAGAAAGAATATCATGTATAGCATGATGCAAAGAAAAGCATTCGTCATAGTCTATATTTAGAAAATGATTACTCAATGTGCAAGTGTCAAATATAAAAGATTGATCTGCTTTTCTTATGGCTTCTTTGACTTTATTTATAAGTGGTTTAACTTGCCAATCGAAATCAAGAGTTTGAGTATTGTCTGTCGGTGTAAATGTAAATAAAATTGTATCCATTTAATATACCTTCTTTCTTTTTATTTAGATGATGAAAAATCTGTTTTAAAGGCTTCTATTCCTTCTTGCTAATAATCTTATCAATTAACTTGATCATTGCCTCCATATTGCTTTTTAATTCAGCTAGTGCATAATCATCAATATTATTATACCCTGCCTGATACATATCCTCTGCTAAAAGTATAATGTCTGATTTTGTGTTCTGGATTTTTTGATTAATACTTGTCATGGTTATCAATCCTCTCTGGCTATTGGTTTCCGACCTTGTTATAATGATTTTGTTA
>Ga0209318_1000643_pt1 | contig 31929 bp, 34 predicted proteins | sample RifGroE1_FD_183999 | JGI IMG/M metagenome (GOLD analysis project Ga0209318, IMG submission 183999) | Groundwater microbial communities from Rifle, Colorado, USA - Groundwater E1 (SPAdes) (version 2) | ecosystem: Environmental > Aquatic > Deep subsurface > Groundwater | place: Rifle, Colorado... | reverse complement strand
AAAAACGCAACAAAACGCAACAGAAAAAAGAACAAAAAAGTGAAACGAAACAAAAGGACCTTCATGCCTGGGAGAAGATAAAGCAGCAGTTTACTGACTGGCCAGACGACAAACTGAAGGCCTACTTGAAGCAACTTGAACTAAGAAAAGAAGAGCTGGAGAGTATCCCGCCCGAGGAAGTGACTCCGGAAGAATATAAAGAATTGGGTAAAGTTCGGAGAGAGCGACGGGCTATTCTTTCTGATCCTGATTCGTCTCAAATATGTTCCGGGCATAATCGGGACGGTAGTCAATGCAAAAATCCGGTAGAGCGAGGCAAGAGGGTTTGCTGGATGCACGGCGGAGCTCCTGGAGCAGGAGGGCAGAAGGGAAATCAAAATGCCGTTAAACATGGCTTTTTCGCAAAAATATTTCCCGATGACGAGGAAACCAGGGAGATATATGAGGCTATCGACAGTAAAAGTCCTCTGGATATTATTTGGGATCAGATAGTAATCCAGTATACTGCTATTGCAAGAGCGCAGAAGATTATGTTTGTCCGAGACCAGAAAGACATAACAAAACATCTGAAGCAAGTCAAGGGCAGTAATCTTGGCAAGGTTGATAAAAACGGTGAAAGCATTGAAATAATCAACGAACGGGAATGGGAGTTCCAATACGCATGGGATAAACATGCTAGTTTCTTGAAGGCTCAGAGTACAGCTATGAAGACGCTTGACGGTTTGATATCTAGCTATGAGGACATGGTGGAGAGGTATGAGCTTAAGGGTTTGATAGTCGAAGAGCACCGGTTACGTGTTGAAAAGCTTAAGGCAGATCTTAATAAAGCGCAAGGTGGCGGTGGGGAGCTAGGAGATATCCTTGACGAAGTCCTGGAAGAAGAGGGTTTAACTGATGGATGAGCGGGAAAAAAAGCGGCAATTCGTTAAGCATATCATTAAAGACATACGCAACTACTCCCGCAGATTAAGGAAAACCAAACCCCTAAGGCCGTACCAAGTTGATCCATTGCTCTGCATCGTAGACAGCGTAGAAAACAAAAAAGCCAAGATAATCACTGTGATGATGTCGCGGCAAAGTGGTAAAAACGAATCCTCAGCACAGCTGGAGGGTTTTTTATTGACTAAAAATAAGCGTCGCAGCAGTATTATCGTTAAAGCGGCCCCGACATGGAAACCTCAGATAGTTAACAGCATAATCCGCGTCAAAGATGTCTTGGACAATTCTCTGACCAAAAAAGCTTTTAAGGGCGAATTTGGTTTTATGATTGTCCTTGGCAAGTCTAGGGTTGCTTTTTTCTCTGCTGAACCGAACGCCAAGGTAGTTGGTGCCACTGCAGATATACTTCTGGAGATAGACGAAGCCCAGGACGTGAACCAGCAGAAATACGATAAAGACTTTGCTCCAATGGGTGCCAATAAAGCTGTTACTACAGTGTTTTGGGGAACTGCTTGGGACACTGATAATATGCTGGAGAAGCAACGGCAGATAAATAGGAAGAAGGACCAAAAGCGGGCAAAGGAACTAAACTGCAGAGTAGAAGACTTGCCAGCGCAGGAGCGGTACCACTTCGAGTATGACGCTTACGAGGTATCCAAGCATAACCCGGATTATAAGACGTATTTTAACCGTGAAGTTGAGCGTTTAGGTCTAGAGCATCCGATCATTCAAACCCAGTACCTTCTCAAAGCCATTGCCGCTGCAGGGAAGTTTCTAAACGAACAGCAAAAGGCAAAGCTTCAGGGTGAGCATGAGCGATATCATAAGCCAAAGCCGGGCCGGCGATATATATCGGCCATAGATATAGCCGGTAAAGACGAAGAAGCACAGGACGCAGTACTGAGAGGACTAAAGCCCAAAAAAGACAGTACAGTACATATTATTGGTGAGCTTGATTTTTCGGTATGCGATGCCATTAATCAGGACCCGCTAATTAAAATAGTTGAAGCGACATACCGTACAGGGCACGACTTCGACACTCAGAAATTAGAACTGCTGGCAGACCTGAACCTATGGAAACCTGAATATGTCGTATCTGATGCTCGCGGTATTGGTGCAGATATAACTTCCTGGTTGGCCAAAAAATACAATGCCGTTGAAGAGCACCAGTCAACAGACATAACCAACAGTGACGATGGCTTTGCGATACTTGCTAAAGTCAATACCGGTCTCCTAAAAATGTTTGCCGACGATGGCAGTGAAGAATATAAAGAGTTTTGGGAGCAAGCCGGGCAATGTAGGTATGAAATAAAAGCCCAACAGAAGTTAAAGTTTTTTGTGTCTGAAACAGAAGGACATGACGACTTTATGAAAGCCTTAGGCTATCTGACCAGAGCGGCTGGTAATTTTGCCGTTCCAATTGGTGAATCGGAAGAGCACAGCTACGACGAGCTAGAGGATGATGATTACTATGATGCTTATAGATAAACTTACCTCCAAAATAACCTCTCTTTTTAAAACTTCTAAGCCTACAGCGGAGGTTGAGGATGTACAATCAACAGATCACTACTCAGAAGTAGCTAGTCAGGCACAATCTGAGAGTCTTTTTAACTACGACATATTCAAGGTTGAAAATGACAGAAGGTCTGTGCTTGCTGATGTTCAAAAACTGCTTGACGAGGATCCGAGGGTAGCTGAGGCTAATAAGCGCATGGCTAACGCTGCAACGCGGGGCGGCATAACAGTAGTCGTGTCGGGTGCTACTTCTGACATTCAAGCCAAAAACAAAAAAGCGCGACCCGGTGCGACAAAAGCACGGTCCAACGCTACAGCCAACAAGGCGCAGCAGATACTTAACGACCTGGTGAAAACAGCAAAGGTTAATGCTAAGGTCAACGGCTGGGCAAAGCGACTGGTTTCTGACGGCGATCTGATGCTCAACGTCATTGTTGATATGCGGGACAATACCATTGTCGATATTCGTAGGGTACCACCGATCACGATGAAGCGAAATGTGGATGACAGAGGGCAGTTTATCGATATCAACCAAGCATTTAGTCAGTTAGATCCTGCCATGCACGCTGCTTCATTATTTGCTGGAATACCTGACAGTGCATCGCGCCACTTTGCCTTGTGGCAGATGAACCATATCAGGTGGGACCATACAGACGGTGATGTTTACGGCAACAGCCAGTATAAGCAGATCCGAAGCTTAGTGAAGAAGTTACAAATGACAGAGGAAGACTTGGTTGTTAGACGTCGCACCAGGGCACCACAGAGAAGATTACATACAGTTGGTAACAAAGAAAAGCCGCAGAACTGGGACGCGGTGGAGGAATATAAAAAGAAAAATTCCCTTGGCAGTAGTAAATTTAAAGTTACAACTGACTACTACGGCAATGGTCTAACGGACATAAAGAACCTTGACGGTGACGCTAAGCTACATGAAATTGCGGATATTATTTATCTGCTCAATATGGCTTTTTTACGCTTAGGGGTTCCAAAAGGTCTGCTGGGTTTCGCTGAGGATATTAACCGCGACGTACTAGAAGATCAGTATAAGGAATATGAAAAAAGCCTTGAACAGCTGACTGATGCCTTGGAATATGGGGATTCTGGAGCGTTCTCAGGTCTTCGGGATATATTCGATTTTGCGCTGCTACTACAGGGCATTAACCCTGATTCAGTGAGCTACAATATCCGCTGGAGCGATAAGAGCAACGAACCGACAAAGGACAGGATAGATCGCGTTCTCAAGGTTATGAGGGGCAAGTTGCTGAGCAGGAGAACAGCGCTGCAGTCCATCGCTAACGACTTCGATGTTGAGAGTGTGGACGAGGAACTTGCAGCGATTGACGAAGAAAGTAAGGCGGCGTTGGCTTTGCTGGCCGGTATGCCGCCTATCTTAGAACCACGGGAAACGCAACTTACTGACGGTTATGGTCATAGCCATATCACTGACGCTCAAGAGTGGGCAGATGGGTTTCAAGAGAAGGAAATCAACGCTCTTGAGGCTAAGGTGCTAAAGCAAACCCAAAAACTATTCTCCAATGTTCATAAAAAGCTAAAAAAAAAGATAGCTGAGCAGGAGCAGGAAGTAACTGACGCTGCCGACGCTGAGGTAGACGATGAAGCAGCGCACAAAGCTACACAAAAGATTATCGATAGCTTTGACAGTGCATGGATAGATGAAACTGCACTTTACTTAAATGCTATGTCTCCATTTTATAGGAGTGCGGCAGGTCTTGGCGGTGAATATGCTTATATTCAGCTAGGGCTTGAATTTAAACTTCTAACGGAAGATATCTTTAACCGCGTCTATAACGAGACAGGCGAGCGGATTAAAGGTATTGGCGACACAACACGGGAGCAGATCAGGGTTGCTTTATCTGAAGGCTATATGGCCGGTGAAGGTGCTCTTAAAATTGCTGCACGTATCGACAAGGTATTTAATACAGCTCAATCTGTTAGGTCGGTTGTAATAGCCAGAACAGAGATGATGTGGGCCTATAATCAATCATCAAAGGCACATTATAAAGGTGCCGGAGTTGAGCGGGTTGAATGGAGTGCCGCAAGAGATGCGAGGACATGCCCGATATGTAAAGCGCTTGACGGAAATATCTATGACATTGACGATGCGCCAGATATTCCAAAACATCCTCAGTGCCGTTGTACATTACTCCCCATAATGCCATAAATTTGTGGTATAATGACAGTATATTAGGTATAAGGGTAAGAGGTGGTTAAGCGTGTTGGGAGATAAGGTTTCGATTAGGGATGAATTCGATTGTATACCCGAAGGCTATATTCGCGACCCTAGAACGTGTTTTGTCGGGGTTGGACAGGAAGTTAGAGTTTATGCCAATATTTCATTTATTCCTGAACACCCTAACCAGTTCCGGTGTATCCTTCCCTTAAATATCTTAGACACAAGGGGGAGAAATTATGTCGGATGACATGCACGAAAAATTCAAACAACAAAAAGCCAAAAATGAAGCGGCGCAGAAGAAAAACAGATCGGAACATCCTCAGATTTTGGGCATGGACAAGCTTAATTTTAAAATAGGACTCGGCCTTGATGAGATAGAAGACGAAGCAAGAGTCATGGCAGCTGCATTTTATGAGATAGCTCAGGGATTTGCAAAAGCGGCGGATGAAATCGCTGCAGGGAGAGAGAAGATGGCAGAGAAGTTTAAAAGAAAATAAATTCAGTTAAAGCCTTCACCTTTGTGATGGGCTTTTTATTTAGTATCTTCTTCTTGTTGTTATTTAATTAAAAAAGGATGTGAAATTATTTTGAGCGTTAATAAGATTATTATTGTATATGGGGCAGAGCAAAAGGAAGTTCGTTTGCCGAGATATGGCGAGTTAAAAATTGTTTGCCATGATGGTAAAATTAAAACAGTGGAAACTACTACAAGAGAAAAGGTTGATTAGCCAACCAGAAAACTGGAGGTAATAGGAATGCCAATAATTATCAAAGAGCCAACGACACTTTACTCTATTAAAGAGGCATCCAATATAATTGGGGTTTCTTGTGAGGCTATTTATGCTGCTTGCATGAAAGGGAAAATTCAGTATTATCGCGCTGGAGATCGTTGTTGCTTGATAAGTCAAGATGATATTAAAAGGTATCAGGAAGATGTAAGTAATAGAGATAAACAGGCACGGATAAAAAAAGATGAAAAAATAGCTAGCCTTAGAGAAGATATTGAGGAGCGTGGTTATCTTAAATCTATCCTGCCTTTCAGTGAATGCTATATCGATAACGGAAATCAGAGACTAATAGATTATCTGGTTAATAATGAGGTCGGCCCAGTAGATGTTAATCTAACCGAGAGAGAAGTTTATATATTAACCGAGAGGGCAAGAAGTTTAAAGCCTTATTCTGACATATCAAGCGGTTTAAATATTACCCCATCAAGAGCGCAGCAAATCGCGACAAAGGCAGTTAAAAAAATGTTTCATTGTTCGCGTCGCCGTAAATGGGATAAAGATTATGATGCTAAATTATGCGAGATTGAGGCTAACAAAAGATATGTCAGACTAGTTGATAGCGAGAAAATAGTTAGAAATGGAAGTGAATTATATTTAGACGGTGACATAAGTCAATTAAATATAAACTCCAGAGCGTATAATCATTTAAGGAGAGCGTTAATAGGTACTGTCTCAGAATTAACTGATAAAACCTATGATGACTTACTTAAAATAAGAAATATGGGCAAAGGTTCGATTGTAAATATAATAGATGCCCTTGCGGAATTCTGCTTATCACTAAAAGATACAGAATAATATAACGTTATTATAATTTAAATCATCCATATTGGACCTACCTTACAAAAGGCGGTCACTGGTATGTTCCTTCGGGAATGTGTCGGTGATCGCCTTTTTTATTTTGCCCGGAGGTGATTTTGTGAAACAGGTTAGAGCACCGACTGACGAGCGGTAATCTAAACTACGAAAGGAGGATATTATGAAAATACCAAATACCGACTGGGAAGAAGCTATTTTGGATAGCTTGGAGCCTGGAAACGAGAACGGAACAATCGGCTTTAAGCCCGGCGAGAATCAGGCAGATCGGGCAATAGTAGACAGCGCTAACGATGTAGGAGTAGGAGAAACGGCACCTGTCACCGACGCACTATCAGACGACTTGCAAATGAAGGAAATTCTTGCCGCGACTTCGGCAATTGCGCTGTTGGCAATCAAGAAGAAACTTGCTAACGAAGCACTAACCGAGATTGACCGCCGACTGTACTATGAGGCAATCGACATTAAGGGACGCGAGTTGACAGGTGCTTATTCTATTGAGTACGCGGCAAGAAAAGAGGCGGAGGAAGCGGCAAAGCAAAACGCTGTAGGATTCAAAGTCGGCGATACGACAATCGTAGTTACTGCCGAAGTTTCCGACGCACAACACGCCACTATTACCGACGCGACAGGCGAGACCCACGATATTTGCCTGTCGATGGCACAGCCGATAGTTGACGCCGCAGGAAAACCGTCCGGATGGTATCGTCAACCTGCCAGCAAAGTTGACGCAATCAATGACAATCTGAGGCTATATCCACGTCCTATATATGAACCTGCACTAGCAATATTAAAAAAGGCTAAATTCCCTTATGTAGGCGAAAATCCACACCCGAAATCATACAGAGCTAAGACAGGTGCTGTGATGTTTGAATCAGTACTTGAAAATCAGGCTGTGGCTTTTCGTGATGCATACATTACAGACGATGGTATTGTGATGGTTGAATATAAGCCATTGTCTGAGTTCCCTAAGGGTAGAATGGTACAAGCACTAATTGACGCAGGAAAACCGGTCGGTCTTTCAAATCGGATGACTGGTCCTTTAGTAACCAGAAAAGTTAATAACCGTAATGTGGAAGTTCCGGTGAACTTAACTTTGTATGGTTGGGACGTTGTTATGAATCCAGGGGAATCTTTGGCATTTTCCGCACCCACACCCTTGACCGACGCTGCAATAAAAGAAATATGTGACTCGCTAAAGGAGGATGATAACCAGATGAATTTTCTTTCAATGACTCTTAATGAATTGAAGCAATGGAAGACTACTAATGCCGGGCATAAAGATATGGCCGTATGTGACGAGGCTATTAGGCTGAAAGAAATTGCCGAACAAAGCACTGCAGTCACCGATGAATTAACTCGCTACAGACAGGCAGAAGAGACCCGCCAGGCAGAAGTGGCAGCAGCACAACTCAAAGAGGCAGCAGTCCAAGCACTGACTGACGCTGTAAATGCTTTACCCTACGACCAAAAGATTAAGGACGCCTTGCAGAAAAAAGGTGAGGCCGTTATTACTGACGCTGTTCAGGTGGTTAGTTTTATTGAGCAGGAGAAAGCCTTTGTTGACTCTATGCAAGTGGTAGGCAAGCTAGATAATCTTGGCTTTCAGACTCAGGCAAAAACTACGTCAGTACCTGAAGTAACATTTGGTGAAGGTGCTCAACCGTGGCAACCGATTATCGATAAGCTTATGTTAGCTTTTGATGATCATCTTAGAATCAAAACAGGCGTATTACCAGACACTGAGTTAAGAAAAGCTAATAAAGCGATTCTTGATCGACTACTCCAGCGCATGGAAAATGAGAATCACCCTGATTTTATTAAGCATATGAAATCCCTGACTGACAGCGCTCAGGCAATTAATGATGAAGGCGCTATTACCGACTCTGCCCTTAGCGCAACCGGTGACTTTTCGCAAGCGTCAATTATTTCCAGCGCAATTTTGCAACAGGTATGGCAAGACTTACATTTCCTGCAACTTGTTATGACTGAACCATTCAGTGGCACAACCATGAAGGTGCTGATGGAGATTGAAAGCGCTGATCTATATTCGCAAGATGACTTTGCGACAGGCGAATATGAAGGTATTGAAACCGAAGGAACTGCAACTTCAACCTTAGAATTCGGTGCCGAATGGTTGAAACGTGGCACTGTTGTTTCCAAGGAATCAGTGGAAGAACTGAAGAGTGGACCGTTTAGGTACGATGTATTAGCCCGTAACCTTGCAAATCTAACTAAACGTCTTGCTCGCCTTACTGATCAGAAGACTAGCACTGAAATGCTGATGACTTCTGACGAATACCTGGCAAAATCAGTAGTTGACGAAGTAGTGACGGTAGATGAAATTGCAGCGATTAGAGCTGGCACAAATGCTCCTATTGGTACCAACGCCGCTTTTGTTGTTTCTCTGCTTGCTGGATACGCTACAACCGCAATTGGCGCAATGGTTCCTCCTGTCGTAAGGCCAAGGAAAAAGCACTACATCGACCACACAGGCAAAAAGGTATTTACCACAACTAACCCGATTACTGTTGTGCTTGGTGCTGCTACCCTGGTGGAAGGTGTTTGGGATCCGATTGCAGGACAGATTAAAGCCAAATTTGACCCTGCAAGACAAACCAGGACGACCCCACATTATGCGGTAGACTTTGAGAATGCACTTGTGTATTTTACTGCCGCTTCTGGTGTTGATGCAACGCATAGGCCCACAATTTCTTATGCATATGCGACAAATGTATCTTTCTTTAATATCACTGTGCCGAACGGCGTTGACCGTGCCAAGTATTTCAACCGCTTGGTCGAGCAGTTTGACTATGAAAAAGCGTATATGGGCAGCGCACCGCGATATGTAACACCTAACTTTGCTTTAGGTTCTCTTAATGCTATGGTCAATATTACCTCTGCCGAACTGTTTTATAACTCCCGCTTGCCTGCAGGCACTAACCTGTTAAGCGGTAGACCGTACATTGCCACTAGAAATGGTGTGCAGCTTGGAGAAATCAACTCGCCGTGGGCAGCAGGTGACAAGCGCCTCCTACTTGGTGCAATGAACAAGACCCGCCTTGGTGTGGGCAGTCCCTTCACCATTGAAGGGCCGCACCCGCACTATGATGCAAACATGAAGATTACTTCTGCTAAGCAGTATTTTGCATCACAGCAGCTTTGTATCACGACTCCGCTGTTGACTGACGATAACGGGGTAACCTTTAATCCGCCTTACCGCACTATCAAACTATACAACGGTTAAGAATTGGAGTGTTGACCGTGATTAAAGTAAATGGAAGTTCGCCTTTTATCAACCCAGCGACCGGGCAGTTAATAGCTCCCGGTCAGGTCTATCATGTGCCCGATCCGGTTGAGCCTAAGGAGAAGCAAGAAAATCCTCCGGACGATGCTCAGAAGGATAACAAAGTAAAGCCGGGCGATAAGCCAGAGGGCAGTAGTAGGAAGCAAGGTGAGCAGTAATGAATAGCCTGCTTATGTTTTCTGTAGTTTTAAATGTTGTTTTGATGGTCCTTATTTTTCGTCTGGGATGTCGTGTTAATAAAGTTATTGATATGGTGATAGCTCAGTTAGAAGAACTCAAGGCAACTGCACTTAAAGATCAAAAAGAGTATGACGAAAACCTATCTCAGGCTATAGCTGAAAAATTGGTTGAATTAATCAATAAAAAGAGGGGTGCTAGAGATGGCCCTAGCTGATATTGTTGAAATACTCCGTAAAGAAATCAGGGACACGGGAGAGGAAAAGGTATTTACCGACGACGATCTGCAGTCCTATCTTACATCAGCACTAAGAGACTATTCAGGCAATAAGCCATATCTCCGCGAAGGAAGTATGAATCTTGTGGCGGGTGTCAGTAAATACCCGTTGCCAGATGACTTCCTTGGCTTTTATGAAGAACTGGAAGAATGGGAATACCGCATTATTGACAGTCAGTTAAGATTAATCCCTATACCATCGTCAAGTTATGAGTGGTCTTTTGATTACCGCGCTACATGGCCCTGGGATAAGGTAGACCCTAACCCCTTGGTATTGTTCGCAAAAGGCAAAGCCTATAATGCACTTGCCGGTGATGAAGCTATGCTGGCCAAATATAAAATTGGCAAATCCTTTGAGGTAGATAACTCAAAGTTGCCTGACTATCTAATTAAGTTAGCAGCGGTAGCTCGGCAACAGTACGAAGATCAGGTTTACTTTGTGGCATATGGGAGCGTGGGGTAGCATGGCTTTAGGTGACAGTAAAACCTCACGTACACAAAGGAATATTTCCGCTATATTTGCCGCTCATGGATTTAACGCTATCATCGAAAAACCACCAGTTGCAGATCCTGAGGACATTTTAGCTGAGCCAGAAGGACCACCTATCTCTACTACAATTAAAATTATCGAAGCTGAGCAAAAGCAAAGCGAGGACGAAACTCCTGTAGGCGGCAAACCGGCAGGGGTTTTTGAATTCGTAGCACAACCCGACGCCGACATAAAGACAAGTTACTTCTTGATCGTTGATGGTGAGAGGTACAAAATAAACTCTGTGTTCCCTGAAAGAGCGTGGGGATCCTTGCAGGCGCTGCACTGCATCGCCGAAAGGTTGATGGATGAAGGGTTGGTGGACAATGAGTAGTATGAGCGGCTTTGATGACTTAATAAGAACTCTATCTACCCTGCCCGCTAATCTATCAGGTAATCTCGAGACAGCGGTTAAGCGCTCTGGTGTGCTGGTGATGGGCAGAATAAAAGCCAAACTTGGTAAATATCAAGCAGGTTGGCCGAAACTAAAAGCCTCAACCGTCAAGCGTAAATTTACCGTTAAATCTGGTGCCAGAAAGGGCAAACTTATGCGTTCAGGCGTTAAGCACCTTGCAGAGCATGGAACATGGGTAACCGGCACTGATGCAGATTCTCCGTTGATAGATATGGCGCACCTAAAGGGCAGTTACACTATGGAAATCCGCGATAACGGCATGACTGCAGTTGTGGGTACAGATAAGATTTATGGACCAATACAGGAATTCGGAGGCATGGCAGGGCGAGGGCATAAAGTACCGATTCCTGCAAGACCCCACGCGCGCCCGGCACTGCAAGAAAGCGAAGAAGAAATAAAACGTCAATTTGCCGATGCGATTATGAAAACTTTCAGGAGGTGATTATTGTGAGAGACCCGGTGTTGCTGATTTACGAAGCTCTAAAAGTAGCTATAAGAACTGCCACAGAAACACAAATAACAGTCAAGGCAGATTATCCTGACCCGTCTTATTTTAAGGCTAAAACGCCTGCTGTGGGGCTATTAAAGATAGGCGGGAAGGCAAGGGATTTTGTAACGCCGGGTGACTCACACGTTACCTTGCCTGTCAATCCTGATGGCACTTTGCCAGTAGTTGGTGAATGGAAAAGATATTCATATTTGTTGCAGTTATCTGTATTCACCGAGACCAAACGTGAGCGATCAGAGTTAGGTCAGACGATTGAAGAATACCTGCAGAAAAAACGTTATCATGCCTTACCTGGGGATCCCTTTGGCGATTATACTGTTGTTTTGGTTCAAGGCGTGCCGCATGACAGCAAGGGTGAGGTGGGATTTTATCAGCGCGACTTTACGCTAAAGTGTAGCGGCAGGTTGCTGATAGTAGATAACTTCCAAGAAGCGACTGAAGTTATTATTAATAATCAAGTTACATAGGGGGGAGAAAATTGACCATTGTTAAGAACTTGTCCGGGTTAGTCATCCCGGATGTTTATATTTTAGAGGTACCGCCAACGCCAAAAGGTTTTGATATGCTACCTTCGGGGGTTATTGGTATCGTTGGTACCTTTGAGCGTGGACCGGTTGGTGAGCCAGTTACTGTCGGCGAGGAAAAAGACTTTGTTTTAAAGATGGGCAATGTCGGTACCGGGCAGTTCTCCGGGGCCAATGCTTATCTTGCAGCTCGCAAGCAGGGAGCGTCAAACTTCCGCTTGATTCGCGTGTTGGGAGCTGGCTACGGAACAGCGAGTATTACGCTTGAAGATAGGGAAGATCCTGCAAGCGAGACGCTAAAGGTATCGGCAATTTATCCTGGTGCGTATGGCAACGACTTTAAAGTGGCAGTTGCAGATGGCAGCATAGCAGGTACCTTTAAGCTCACAATTTCCGGCAATGGCGCTAATGAGATTTATGACAACCTCGTGATGGACAAGACAAGTAAGCAGTATGCCTTAACCGTTATTAACGGAGTCTCTAAAAACATTATCCTTGAGGACTTGGCCAGCACCTCAGACGGAGCATTAGCCAATCCTGCTGTTTTGGTAGCAACTGCATTGACAGGCGGCAGTAATGGTGCGGCTTTAAGCGACACTGACTATCAGGGTGCTATCGACGTGAACGGCAACCGTACAGGCTTAAAAGCACTTGAAGCGGTGTCCGACGTTGAAATTATCCATGTCGCTGAGGTGGGCAGTCAGGCGGTTAATAGCTCGTTAATCACGCAGGCAGAAAACTTCAACCGTTTCGCTGTGTGCAATACTCCAAGTGGTCAGACAGTTGACCAGGCAATTGCAGCAGTTCCTAACTACAACAGTGACTTTGCAACGATGGCTTATGGTTGGTACAACGACGATGGAGGGTATGTGACTGCAGGCGGTGGCTATGTATGTGGTGTTACCTCTGTTATTAGTCCTCACGAAAGCCCTGCAGGTACGACAGTCAACGGTATTCTTAGTAGCGTTATACCGATTGACCGCAATGAAGCAATTAAGCTGACTACGGCACGGATGAACAGCGTCGTCAATCTAGGGGCAGGCTGGGAAGTACTTAACGGTAATACCCTATCCTCCGATGTTGAGTTGGAACAGATATTCCGACGTCGCATGACTTCGTTGTTTGAGAGGGAATTGCCGATTGCTCTGAGGTGGGCTAAATCTAAGCCTCATACCTATGCACCGGCAGTAAAAAACGGTCATAGGGAAAAAGTGGCCAATCAGATTAAGTCTTATTTTGGTTCCTATAAAAAACTTGAAATGATTGAAAACTACTCGGTGACAGCAGACAGCACGAATAACACCGCCGATACAATGGCATCTAAAATGCTGATTGCTGACCCGAAGGTTAAACTGTGGAATATCGCTGACTTTATTGTAATTCGGTTGGAGTCTGGCTCCAATGTGGAGGTGTAAGAATTGGCTAAAGACAGTATTCTCGGAAGTATGGCGTATGTGTCAGTAACTACCTCCAGTGGCCCGCAATCGGTCGGTGAGGTGCTTAAGTTCTCCGCCAAACAAGAAGGCGATTTAAAGAAAAAGCAACCGCTTGGCGAAACCAAGGTTCACGCTCAGTTCGTGCCGCAAGGCTGGAGTTTGGACTGGGACGGGGAAAAAATCGATAGGGAACTGGCAAACCTGATCGCCTCACTTGAAGACAATTACCATGACGGCGAAGCTATGCCGAAGTTTGTTTTTAATCAGGTGATCGACCACTATGACGGCACTCAAGAGAAGTATGAATTTGAGGATGTCACCATTTACGACTACCAGTTTAGCCAGGACAAAGCTGCAGAGGCGATTAAGGAGCAGGCCAAAGGCTTCTCTCCGCGCAGGACTGCTGAATAAAAACTGACCTCGGAGAAATCTGAGGTCTTAAATTTGCACATTGAAGGGAGATTATTACTATGCCTACTTTAAAAGAACTGCTCAAGGAAATGGCGGAAGGTATGCCGGAGGGCGGGACTGCTATTGATTCCGCAACGGTAACAACCTACAAGGGTCGGAAAATAGAGCTTAGGGAAACAACCGGCCTTGATGAGACTATCGTTACCAAGCTACTCGGTTCCAAGTTTACCCCAAACTCAGCTGGTGCTATGCTGTACCGCTCTGGCTTAATGGCCCGATCCGTCGTCAGTATTGACGGTGAAAAGCCTAACCCGATAAGAAAAGCCGAGGACATTGACCTGTTTTGGGCTACTTTCACGTCGAAAGAAAAAGCGCAGATTGACAAGAAATACTCCCAACTGAACGAGTTCAAAGAGGACGATGAACAGCTCTCGGAATGACTGATAACCCTACCTTTAAAGAACTTATAGGGCTTGCCATGAACGGCATACCATGGGACGTGGCGGTAGGGTTTACCAGACGTGAACGATATGCAGCAATAAAAATAATCAATAAGTTTAATAATCCAAAAAGTTAGGAGGCGTGATATGGATACAGTTTTTAAATTAGCGGTCATTATTTCAGCGGTGGATCACGCCTCCGCTTACATTGATAGGGTTGCAGCGCGTTTTCGTTTACTTGGAAATGCCAGCGAGGAAACTTTGAGACAACTCGACAAATTAAAGAAATTTACTTTTGCCGGAGGGCTTTTGGCGGGTGCCGGGGTTGCCGGGATAGTTGCGGTGACGTCGGCACTAAAAGATGTCACCAAAGAGGCTATGGAATTCGAGGACGTTATGAATAACGTCAAGATAGCCGCCTTTGGCAAAGACCTTTTGGATTCTGGCAAGACCGGACAAATAAAGCAAACCCTTAAGGAACTAGAGCATGGCTTCGAGAAAATAGGTATTGCTACAAAGTTTAGTGATACCGGGGTTGCAGAGGCCGCTTTAGGCATGTTGAAGGGTGGTGTAAGTAAAGAATTCCTGCTTGGCATGAAAGGCAAGGAAGGCTATAACTACTCCGGACTTACCGCCGCTATTTATTCAGCGCAGTTGGGCGGAGTAGGGACCCAAGAAGCAGGGGATTTCATAGCAAAGCAAAAAGCGGCGTTCAACATGAGTGGGGACCGTACACTACAGGCGGCAAATTTCTACGCCAAAACAGCTGCTGCTTCGACGATGGACTATGCTCAAGTTATGTCGGGCATGCTGACTTCCTCCGGGGTAGCCGGAACGCTCGGCATGACACCAGAGGACACGGTTAAGATACTTGCAGCAACCGGCACCTACACGAAAGACGGTGCTTCTGCAGGTACGTTTACTAAGGATTTTCTCGACCGCCTTATTCCAAAAACCAAAAGACAAAAAGGTGCTATGGATCAGCTTGGTTGGCTCAAGCAAGACGGCACAAGCATATTTTTCGACGATAAGGGACAGACAAAAGGCGCTGATTACATAACTCAAATACTGCAGGAAACGCGGAAGAAAATTAATAACCCTGCCGCCTTTCAGTCGCTTATGTCTAAGGTGTTCTTGGAACAAGGCAAGGTAACAGCTCTAGCTTTGGCGTCAGACTCAAACATATATACAAGCGTTAGTAAGAACATAGGCAATCAATTGGACATGTATCAGCAGATTGAGATCCAAATGAGCGGAACAAAGAACCTGATGGAATCCATGATGGAGACATGGAAAATCGTTAAACGTGTTATTGGGGAACCTTTCTTGGATCCGCTTAAAACGGCTTTTCGTGAGCTAAATAAATATATGGGTGATAATGTTGTTGTCTGGGCAAAAGCCCATCCGCAGATGATAAAGTATATCGGAGCGGCACTGTTGGCAACGTCTGTAACGCTTACTGTTGTTGGTGTTACGATGATGCTTGTCGGAATCATGGGCATCCTCAGGATTATCATGGTGGCTTCGGGGATAACCTGGACTATGGTAGCGACTAAGACTTTGCTTGCCTTCGGTGCGTTTGCATTAGTGGCAGGAATCGCTTATCTCGTCTATAAAAACTGGGATACAGTGAAAGGTTTATGGGAGAGGTACGGCATTGTCATAAAAGTGGTAGCAGGATTACTAATTATAGCCTATATACCTGCCATGGTAGTAGCTACTTACAACGCTATAGTCATGGGTACTGCTACTGGATATGCCGGATTGAAAATGCTTGCACTAGCTATATACACTAGATCGGCAGCATTAATAACCGGAGCATATAACAGTATTATGCTGGTTGTTACTGCTGCCCAATGGCTATATGCTGCATCGATCGGTGCAGTTGTCATTACGACTAACCTGCAAAGAGCGGCGCTAATTCTACTTGCACCGGTCATAGCAACAGTTAGAGCGTTAACTGTGATATGGACAGGCGTGCAATGGGCATTGAACGCTGCCTTAACTGCCAACCCTATTGGTGCTGTGATTATGCTTATTGTTGCTCTAATCGCGGCAGTTGTACTGATTATTATGTACTGGAGTAAGTTCTGGAATGCGCTAAAAGAATTCTCGGCAGGTATACCGGGTTGGGCAATAGTTGTGTTGGCATACTTTATGCCAATTATCGGAATACCCATTTTGATAGCAAAGTATTGGGATAAGGCAGTAAGCGCTGTTAAAAAGTTTTTAGGAATTAAGGCAGAAGCGGAGAAGCAACCTCCTAAGCCTCCCGAAGTGCCGAAGGGTGCGGAAGTCAAGATACCGACATCCTTAGAAATGCCACAAAATCTTGACGATCTAACAAAGCTACTTAATGCACCGGGGATGCAAGGTGTATCAATACCTACAAATCTTGACACTGGGGACATTGAAAAGCAAGTAGCGGCACTGAATGCCGGTGGTGTGCCAGATTTATCGGTACCGGCAAATGTTAACACAGAAGAGTTAAATAAGCAGGTAGCGGCAATAGGCGGAACTAAAGTGCCCGACCTAAACGTTCCTGCCAACCTTGATGTTAACGGGCTAACTAACCAGGTCAACAAGCAAATGCCGGAGCTTGGCAATAATACATCTGCCGAATACGCTAAGGGAATAGACAGTGGACTGCCTAAGGTTGCTGACGCGGTCAAAAGAGTGACAGAGACAGTTAAGAGTAACCTGCCGACAGCGGAGCAGATGAATACTCTTGGACTTGGTGTGGCGCATAACTTGGCAGCAGGAATAAGTAGTGGCTCAGAAGGCGTGACTTCTGCAGCTAAAAGCCTGGCAGATAAGGTTATCGGCACGGTTAAGGCATCGTTTGGAATTCAGTCTCCTTCAACCGTTTTTCATGGCATCGGCATTAACATGATTCAGGGACTGATTAACGGACTAAAGGCAAATGACTTAAAGAGCATGGCAACTGATATTTTTGGCGATATTCCAAGTGCTTTAGGTGGTGTACTTAGCGGTGGTGGAGCTGTCAGCGGTAACGTTACACAGTGGCTGTCGGCGGCACTAGCTTTGACAGGAACATCTCAGTCATGGTTGCCTGGTTTGCAAAGGTTGGTTGCTGCAGAGTCAGGCGGAAATCCGAAAGCGTACAATTCAACGCCTGTTGGCAAAGAGCACGCTACAGGGTTATTGCAGACTTTGCCGAGCACTTTTAGGGCTAATGCTGCGCCTGGCATGGGCGATATCAATAATCCGGTGCATAATGCGGCTGCCGCTATAAACTACATCAAAGGGCGTTATGGCAGTGTTTATAATACGCCTTTGTTCCGGAGTGGTGGCAAGTATGTCGGATATGCAACCGGGGGCATAATCAATCAAAAGCACCTGGCATATGTCGGTGAGGAAGGCCCTGAGTCTATTATACCACTGTCAAATAACAGAAACAGGGCACTGTCTCTTTGGGAGAAGACAGGGCATATTCTTGGCGCTCTCTCTCCGATAAGAAGCATTAGAAACATCTTGGACGCAAATCAAGCGAATACGCCAATAGCTCAGGAAATGACACAGACAGCGCAAACTATTACGGTAAATTCACAGGGCAATGGCGGTAGCGCACCTTCGATTAAGATCGAGTCGGGTGCAATAGTTATTCAGGCAAGTCCAGAGCAAAGTGCAGACGATATAGCCCAAGCAGTAGTTAAAAAAGCCATGCCCCTTATAGCGCGAAAGTATGAGCAAATGATCCGTGATAAGATGCGCAATACCGGCAAAATATCTGTGGGGGTGCTCTAAGTTGGGTTACAGGCTGAAGCTAAAAGGCGGATCCAAGACGATCACCTTCGATATACATGAACTGCCCGAACAGATACCACTTGGCGGGGAACAGTTGTTAGCGGTGCATAAGTTTCCCGGTGGGTATAAGTCGATTCAGGCTCTAGGCGCATTCGATGAAGCTGTCGAATGGTCGGGTGAGTTTTTATATGAAGAAGCCATGGACAGGGCGGCGGAGCTTGACTCTATGCGTAGGGCAGGCAAGCAATTAACTCTGTCATGGGGACCAATATCGCTGCCCGTTGTGATAGCAAGTTTTACTTATCAGCCACAAAACAAGTACAGCGTGCCGTATACAATCAAGTTGGAGGTGTGTCAGGAACCTCCGATCGGGACGACGTTATCACTAGATGCACTAGCTGTAGCGGCAAATGCAGTGGCTCAAACTAACCCGCCCGAAAAGCAAACCGTAACATATGTAGTGCAACACAGAGACTCGCTGTCCAAAATATCAAATAGGTTTGGCGTTACTTGGCAGGCAATATACGAAGCTAACGCGGATAAGATTAAAAATCCAAGCATGATCTATGCTGGCATGGAACTGGTAATACCCGTTGAAAATACAGATAATACATCATGGCTGGTGATACCAAGTGCTCAGTAAGCAAATATTAAAACCTGGTTTTTTTCGTGGATATGGTAAACCAAAGGCAACTGTCAGGATGTTAGGTTATGACCTGCCTAAATGGGAAAGTATTCTGGTAGAAAATAACGCTTTTTCTGTAGCGGACAGTTTTGATATATCCCTACCATGGGATGTATCTGATAAGCAGATTGATCCTCTTTTATCAAGTGGCCCGGACTTTCAAAGCCAGTTCGTGAGCGGTACCAATATCCCAGTAGAAGTTTATCTGGGATTTGAGCGCGAGTCGGCAAAGCGGATTATGTACGGCAAGATGGATGTAGCGCGATGGAACTTTGACAGTGACGGGGAAGTCGCAACTGTTATAGGTCGAAATTTAACCGGACAGCTAATCGACACTAAAACAACTGAAAAATACCAAAACCTGACTGCCAGCAAGGTTGCCGAGCAGTTTTTTATTCAACACGGACTGACTCCACAGGTCACAAAAACGACAAACCTTGTAGGTACATACCTGAACAAAGATCAGACGCAAATGGAGCGTGAGACAGCACAGTGGGACTTGTTGCTGTGGTTGGCTCAGGAGGAAGGTTTTGTTTGCAGGGTAAACGACAACGTGGGGTATTTTGGCCCGAGATCCGGAGTGGTAAACCTTTCCGCAGAGCCCTTGGTATATACCTGGGGTTTAAATATTTTAGACCTGGAAATAGAACGTGGTCCGCATGCAGCGCGTAACCTTGTCGTTGAAGTGGTTAGTTGGCATGGTAAAAAGCGCGTGGTAGAAAAAGCCACATCAAGAACGCATGTTGAGGAAAAGTATACCCAGAGATTTACCATTCCAGGCTTAACACGAGAGCAGGCGCAGAAGCGGGCTAGGTCTATCCTAGAGGAACTGAGCGCGCAAGAGATGTTTGGACGACTCAGGACTGATTGGATACCTGAGTTTGGCACTGACCGCAGAATTGCTTTGCATGGTGTAGGACTTGGTTTGTCACAGATTTATTATGTGACAAAAACTACCGTTCAATCATCCTTGAGTGGTGGCATTGAAGCAGAATTATCATTTGTAAACAACTACATCCAGGACGCGGGGAGGTATTCGCCTTGACACAGCGCATGATTGAACAGCTAAAGGACATAGTAAACACTCAAGCGGAAACGGTGACTTCCTGCCATGGGGTGGTTGTTTCTCAGGACAATGCAAGCCGAGCATTAAAAGTGATGCTAGAACCTTATGGCGTCGAGTCTGGTTGGCTCAGAGTGCTGCAGTGGCCTTATTTACCTAAAAAACACAGCCCGCATACGCACAACGAACCACCACTAACGACAAGCGCCGAAAACCAAGACCTTAATCACGAAAAAGACGAATTTTCTAGCTATAACTGGGTAGGACAGGAGGTGGTGGTCCTAATGCTGTACAGTGACTTTAGTAGTGGAGTGATATTGGGTCCGCTCTGGTGAGTATTTTGGGTACAGATATAGCGGCACTTGAAGACATAAAGTTTGCAGGTACGGACTTAGTGACAGTAACCAATGTTGATAATCTTAAGCAAGCCCTGTATCACAGATTAATTGCCGACAAAGGCGAATTAGTCCATCACCCTGAGTATGGCAGTGAAATATATAAGTATGTGGGCAAACCGATGACTCCAGGCAATATATCTGATATTCAGAACGAGGTGGCGCAGTGCGTGTTGCAGGATCCGCGCGTTGAGGTTGTGTTGACTGTTGAGGTGGAGGTAATTGCAAAAGCGATTTTGGTTTATCTAACCTTTAAGGCAATAGGAGTACAGGTCCCAATTAATGCAGTATTCCCTTTCAGTGAGGTGATCGAAGGTGTTTAGGAAGTTTACTGAGATAGCACAGTCCTTGGTGGAAGGGATATTCAGCGCAACCACCAAGATTACCGACCTAAACCCAGGGTCGATTATCAGAACTCTGATTGAAGGAATATCTGACATTCAGGAGAAGTTTTACGTTGCCCTAAAATGGTCTTTCGATCAGTCCTTTGTTTTGGGTGCAACCGAAGAAAATTTGGATAAGAAGGCTGCAGAATGGGGTTTAACGAGGAAGAAGGCAACTAAAGCCGTAACAGTTTGCGTGTTGGAGAAAGCAAGTCCTGTGTCGATCGATACTCCTATTGGTGCCGGTATTCTAGTCACAACAACGCCAATAGGTGGCAGCGAACCGGTTTATTTTGTTACGACTGAGGCAACTATTATTCCTGCCGGTTCTCAATATTCCAATCCAGTTGTCACTGAATGTACGGTTGCCGGGTTAATTGGAAACGTCATGACAGGTGAGATTAACCTTTCCGCCAGTACGGGCATTGACGGGGTAAGTAATACCTCTCACGCTTCGGGCGGCACGGATACTGAGAGTGACGATGATTTCAGAGCCCGCATACTGGAACTGCTAAGAACTCCTGTTAGGGGTGGTACAAAAGCGGACTATGAATATTGGGCGCTGTCTGTGTCCGGCGTGACAGATGCTAAATGCTATCCGCTTAATCGTGGGCCCGGTACTGTGGATGTACTGATCAATACCACAAGCGGGGTGCCTCCGGCGATTTTATTGCAGGCGGTTGCTGACTATATCGAAACGGTAAGACCGATTGGTGCAGACGTGGATGTAGTAGCGCCTAACCCCATAACTGTTGATGTAACCGTGACATTGCAAGCCAAAACGGGATATCTGGTAGTTGATTTAGTAGAACCTGTGCGTGATGCAATAGATAACTATATCAGCAGCGTAGCGATAGGCGATGTTGTGCGCTTGACCGGTATTGGCAACGCTGTCATTGATGTGTCCGGCGTATTGGACTATGTAATTATTTCACCTGCCGCAAATGTGACTCTTGGTAATACTGATGTGGCTGTACCTGGCGTAATAAGTGTTGAATAAGTGGGTGGGTGCTATGGATTTTGGTACTGTACTAAGAAACTTTTTCCCGCGCAGGTGGTTTAATTCAGGGGACTCTGCAATTATTGCCGCTCTTGGTGCAGAGTTTGATCTACTAGACAGTGACCTCGAAGAGTTTCGCCAGCAACTACTTGTTGCTAGTGCCACTGGAGGCTTAAGCGAATGGGAAACAATATTTAACCTGCCGTCTAATTCTGCCATGACTTACGAGGAACGGCGAGCGATTATTTTGTCTAGGATACGTGGTTTTGGTGCGCCAACTGTGGCTAAAATCAATAACGTAGCGAGAGTATATATTGAAAACGCGCGGGTAGTTGAGGCAGGCAATGTTTATCTTTATCAACTAATTATCGAATCTCCTGAACCTGCTTTGCTGCATAATACTATGGCAATGTTGAAAGCTGTTGATGTCATGAAGCCAGCGCATTTAATACTGGGCTATAGGTATATCGGCACTACATGGGATGACCTTGATGCTTTAAGTTTATCGTGGGACGAAATAGAGCGTTTTATATGGGATGACTTTGAGGTGTCAGTCAGGACATGGGACGATCAGGACGCACTTGATCTGACATGGGATCAGACGGATGGCGACAGTTGGGACGGGTACGAAAGTACTGTATTATGGTTTCAGTAGTATTATTGGGGGTGTGAGTATTGCCGGTTGAGACAGCGAAATTAGGGCTTAAAAAGCCGCTTGGGACGGATAAAGTAACCAGGGCGGCATATAATGAAAATCTTGATATTATCGACAGGTTAGTAACGCGAGATCAGTTTTATCTTGACTCGCTGAGCTATAACGAAACGGGAAGTGTAATAAGTTTTGTTCTCGGTGCTGGCTTTGTGGAGATTGTGGGAAGTGAGGTTGTAAGTGCTTCACTGAGTGTGGACACTGCTTGTAACATTGTAAATCCGGCCATTAATACCATTTATAACGTTTGCATTAAGAGTGACGGAACTATTGCCACAAATACTGGTGATATTCCGGCAGATAGCTTGCTGCTGTGGGAGATTGTAGTAGGTCAGAGTTTATCTGACCTGTCCAAGAGAGACAAGAGGGGTATTTTAAGCAATATCGGCAAAAGAGTTGTGGAGCACATTGACGATGACACTGCACATGGAATTGGTAATCATTTAACAAACCCTAATGCACACACCCTTACTAGCAGTATAACTTACTATGTAAACGCTGCTACTGGCAATGACGATAATGACGGAAGTAGTGAAAGTCCACTAAAAACAATAACTGCAGCCATAAACAAACTTCCTGCGAGAATTAATGTCACCGCTAATATTACTATATATGCTGGTATCTATGATGAGAATGTGTATATCAAAGGTTTTTATGGCAGTGGCGCTATTAATATTAGGAGGCATACTGTCGACATTGTAAATATTAATGGGAGTATTGCTATTTCAGGTTGCCAGCTAACGGTTACATTGTCTAACTTAATAATTAGAAGTGTCGACATAGATAATAGTGTTGACGCCAAAGTGGAGTATTGCTTTATAAATACTGCGGAACCGCCTGTAAGTATATCTGTTGGGGTTGATGTAAAAAACTCAAACGCTTGGATATATGTCACAACAATATCAAATTGCAGTGGCGGTGCGATAGAGGCACACAGAGGTTCTCAGGTGCTTAGTGACACCAATAGCGGCGCTAATAATGTAATTGGATTGCGTGCGTGGTCAACTGGATGTATTGCAAAAAGGCTTAGCCAACCCCCCGGAACCACGCCTGAAGCTACTGTGGACGGCGGCCAAATCAGATAGGCGGTGATTTCTTGAACTTTTCCTCACCATTAAACATTAACAATGAATTAACCCCGGCAAGCGACTTTATGACAATTGTTGCTGACGTGGCGGACACGCCATTTCTACTGACAAATGATCCTTTGTTAGCTAGTGGAGTATATGAGCAGAAAGTTAAAAACCGCTTTGGTAGCGTCTTAGTTAATCGTGTGAGAGGTTTTGTGTATACAGACCAAAGCGGCACTTTGTACGTCGAAGAACGGTCGGAAGATGGCACGTGGACAGAGCGAAAGCAGGTTACTGTGACGCTAAACACACAAGCAGACACGGGTTGGGTAGCACTAACTAAAAAAATGTATCGGTTTAGGTACGAAAACAATGCCGACGCGCAGGGAGAGTTATATATTTACCAGGCAGTCGGTTTTGGTTTTTCGGCCGGCATATTCAAAGAACCGTTTAGCGGTAGTGAGACGGTTACACACGTATTCAGTCAGACGATGCGGGGGCTAATGATTAAGAATGACGGCGAAGAATCACTGTCATTTACTATTGACGATGGCCCTTCTGCTGGTGACACGCGGGAGATACTGCCATATGAGGGTTGGAATTTTAACCTCGAACCTTTTACAACTGTGACGATAACTACAAATGTTGCTTTCCGTGCTGAAGGAGTGAGTTGAGATGTTTTTTACTCCACCACCGATTACGACAGCGCAAAAAACAAGAGTGCTTGTATTTGCAGTCTCTGGCCCGATTGAGGCAGGTGTGGTCGATGTACCTATTATGTTTCCAACCAAGGGACGCGTTATCCAGGTTGCCGCAAGTTGTCATGTGCCAAGCAGTACATTGGTTAGTTTATCGGTAGAAAAGACTACTGAGATGGACTTTGCAGCAAATACAGGCTGGCAGTCTATTACCGTTAGTCAAATTCTACTTCAAGGAGGCAGCAAAGTAAGCGACCCGGCAACGCCAAGAGGTGATCCTATCTCGGAAAGGGATTACTTTAGACTAAACATCTTGGATGAAGTTGCAGGCCTGGAAGGTTTGTCTGTCGAAGTAGTTATTTTAGTTTAGGAGGGGGTTCTATGGGAGCACCAATTTTAACTTTACGAGATCCGATTACTTTACAAGAAATACCGCTTACTCTTGCAGCATCCGGTGGGTTTAATCCTGGCATTGTCCGGGCAGGTGGTCAGTCGGAAGAAAAGAGGATTTTAGTTTGCAATAATTTTGACGGTGTGGACGGTGTTACAGATGCCCACGACTTGACCGTAACGACTTATGACGATTTGAGCTTTAACGAGGTTAAGCCTCCGGTTGTTGGCAAGTGGCTAAATGTCCGCTGTCAATCGCTCGGAGACGCTGAATTTACTGCAGTAGGAGGAGTCAGTAACGATCATATAATCGGAGCTGCTGGCACTCCTGGTGTATTGAGCGGGGTAAAGCCTGCCGGTGCAAGTATGGAGCTTACCGACACTGCAAACTATGCGGATATTTCCCTGAGACTTAACGTTCCTGCTGACTGTATTGACTTTGGGGATCACGTCATGCAGACGGTTTTTGTATATACGCATGTCTAGGCAAAGATTGTTTTGGTTGGCTCAATACGCTGATGGGAAGCAGTTATCTGAGCGTGAAGGGGTAAGTTTTAGCCTAGTCGATAGATCAAAGCTAATTTCTTTTGGTTTGGAAGGTAACGGCTTTAGAAACTATTTTGATATGGCCGGGACATTTTGGGTGCAAGGACAGAGGTTTGAGGTGGGACGTGACGGACATAGGTTTACGCCTGGTGAGATACTGCAGTATAAGCACTCTGCTTTTGCTTTAGGTGCGGGCAGTAGGATTATTCAGCACAATATTGGATTTAGCTGCAATGATGCCAAAGTGCTGTTGTGTGTTCCGACAACAGGGAATCCCGCTTATTTAAAAGCTGAAACTGCCGACGAGAGCAGTTTTTTTGTTGCTCGAAATGGCGTGACATTAAGTCAGGTGCGGGTCAATTGCATGAAATGGGAATTAAAGAGGTGAGAATATGTCAGTTGGGCAACAATTATTAGCTCCCGAAGCTGGGTGGGTTAGATTTGACGGGTCAGATCCTAGGGTGGTTTTTATTGCTCCCTCTTCTGCGGCAGTAAATCAATGGAAATCAGACGCTAATGCACAATATTATAATGGTGAAGATAGATACTCAGCGGTTATAGGAGCTAGAATATCGTTCCTATTTACTGGAACTAGAATAAGATTACTTGATGTGGGAGATCAGTACAGGGCTTATGATGTATCGGTATCAATTGACGGAGTAAGTCAAACAGTATCTTTAGCTAATCTGGGTCCCCCTCAGACTGTGTTCTTTGAAAAAACTGGACTTCCCAATACAAAACATACTGTACTAATAACTCTGAATGTTGCGAATTATATGGGTTTTGACTGCGTCGACATAGATAGTGGTTGCGAGATATTTCATCCTGCATTAGCAAATATGAGAACTGCTTTTGCAGATGTGAGTGTTATTGGAGATTATTTAAAAGCTAGGTATGCTGCTTTGAGTGGTGCATTTGGGGCAATATTCGAAGTTGGTAATTGCACTAAGCCAGCCATATTACCTTCTGGGACTGCCACGCCAGATGGTTCATTTCTCCTGATATTTTGTGGATATGATTCTGAAGGGCGTAAATTATTTATAGCAGATAGAAATATTCAGCATAGCATATCCTACTCCACCCTAGATGCTGCTGGCATAACTACGGGCATTTCGATACTAGATAGTCCCGGGGTGAAATGTACTCTACAATTACCGACAGGCGGATCTAGCAGTACCGATAAGGATAATGAATGGGATAATATAGTCGCTGGCTCGTCACTTGGGGGACTTATTACTCCCGGCGATACAAATGTGTGGAATTGGCGTGGTTCTTTAGCAGCAACATGGACAGTTAATACTACGACAAACACCAACAAGGTTACCAGAGGAGAGTACAGCTACTCTGGTACTGTCTACGGAACTAATGACGTTTCTTTTTACACAACTCAAAATCCTAGCACTGCGTCTAATGTAGCAGGATTTAGACCTGTACTTTTGGTTGAATCAACGATATCTGTTAATAACTTAATGACTACTCCGTCATTAGTGCACAATTCTAATATTGCACTAACCTGCACATGTACAGCAGAAACTCAAGTCAAATATCAGGTTTCTGTAAACGGCGTGGTTGTGATCCCTTATGGGATATTAGCATCTTCTCCAATTAGTGTTAATTTAACATTAGATAACTCCTTGTTTATTGTTGGGACTAACACGGTTCAAGTAACAGCAATGAACGCGATGTCTGAAGCAGTCTCAGCATCAACCACTGTAACTAAAACCAATATAGCGCCAACCATAAGTGCAATATCGAATACGATCACAAGTTTAGTTGTCAGAATATTAGACGCTGACGCCGACAGTGTATCGTACAAGATAGAGCGCTTAGATAGCGATGGAGTAGTTTTGAGCACTATTATCGGAGAGAGAATAGCAGAACTAGATACAGATATTTTTATTGACCTATCATCCATTGACTTTTATGTCGGAGATCGGATTAAAATCACTACTACTGATGAAATCGGGGCGGTTACTGCACAGATAGTTGACCCTGTTATTCCTGACGCTGTGATTACAAATCCGGCAGTGGTATCTAATATACACATCGGGGACTCAGAGCTTACCGCTACATTAACAACCGACAAGGGAGAAATGCTTTACCGCGTCCTGAAAGACGGGGTGGAGATATACCCTTGGGAGCAGGTTACTTCTCCTGTAAACATAGACAAGGCATTGGCAAACAATCTATTTACTGTCGCTACTGTAAGCACAATAACGCTTGAAGTCAAGAATACTGCTGGAAAAACTGCTTCGTGGCAGGGCTTTGTGACGAAAAATAACACGCGTCCGAGCGTTACAGCGTCTACCAGTCATATGACATTAACGGCTAATATAACTGACCCGGAGTCAGACACGACGCGGTACAAGCTCAAAGTAAATGGTGTGCAGGTATATCCTGAGAGTGACTTTACCGACTTTTTGCCGACTCCTATTGACATTAGCTACAGATTTAATGCCTCAGACGTTATTATTGATGAGCAAAATACACTGCTAATTGAATTTGAGGACTCTTTGGGTAGTGCCGGATCATGGGCAATGCCGTTTACGCCTACCTATCAAAATATAATGCTTTTAAATAACGGTCTGTATATGTCAGATGACATGAGGAATGTATTGAATCGTCCTGACCTAGGCATTGTTAAAGCCGGTGGTATGTCAAGCGTTCTGGAGCTTATGGCCAAGAACATGACCGGAAAGACGCTGGCAGGTGTACGCATTTGGACTGATACAGTCAATGAGGGACAGACCTATCAATTCAGCAGGACAGCAACTCCGTTTGTAGCGGAAAATGATTTGTTGATTGAGGAAGAGCTTGTGGACGGTGCAAGTGCTACTTTTTATATGCGTGTTGTGTTGGCGCAGACTGTTACTGCTCCATCGTCTGTAGTCAAGGTCAGAGTGGAAGAAGTGATAGGGGCGTGATGCTGTGTACAGCAATGACGCTGAGGTATCGCTTAAGACAGGCAATGTCCTGTCCCTTGAAACAGCTTTCACAGTTGAGGTTGGTGAGGCCCTATGTCTAGAAACTGGCTTCGTTGTGCCATGGACAAACAATGGGGAAATAGATTTAGCTGTCGGAAAGATTCTGGCACTAGAGACTAGATTTGTTGTTGAAGTCGGCGAAGCTCTAGGACTAGAAACTGCTTTTGCAGTACCATGGCTAAATGACGCTGAGGTATCGCTTAAGACAGGCAATGTCCTGTCCCTTGAAACAGCTTTCACAGTTGAGGTTGGTGAGGCCCTATGTCTAGAAACTGGCTTCGTTGTGCCATGGACAAACAATGGGGAAATAGATTTAGCTGTCGGAAAGATTCTGGCACTAGAGACTAGATTTGTTGTTGAAGTCGGCGAAGCTCTAGGACTAGAAACTGCTTTTGCAGTACCATGGCTAAATGACGCTGAGGTATCGCTTAAGACAGGCAATGTCCTGTCCCTTGAAACAGCTTTCACAGTTGAGGTTGGTGAGGCCCTATGTCTAGAAACTGGCTTCGTTGTGCCATACTCGAATAGTGCAGAAATTAGTTTCAGTATTGACGTTATTGCATCTGGTTTTCTTTCTGTCTATCTTGACACTATAGCTCCTGTTCTGAATATTACTGCGCCTGTCAGCGTGGTAAAAGGCGAGGATATTGCGGTTCATGTTACGAGCAGTGAGGATTTGGATAACTGGCAGGAGGTTGTCATTAAAGATTCTGCCGGTAATAGTCATGTCGTCACTGGTTATTTCGTTAACAAGAGAACGTGGCAGGGCATGATTAGCAGTTCTGTACTGTCTGTCGGTACTGCCCTGGTAACTGCTAGTTTTCGCGATGAGGTGCATAACGACGCTACCGAAACGTCAAGTGTCAATATAGCAAGGTCTGTTTTGCTCAGAATGAAAGTTCGAGTGTTCATAATTTGATCCGTAAGGGTCAATTAATATAACTAAATAGGGGAGGGATTTAAAATGGCAAGTAGTATTGAGGTGAATTTAGACATGAGTGGTCCGGCAAATCCAAGTATTTCTCTTGATGGTGGAGCAACCTATTCAACATCTCTATTATGCAACAGCACTATTGGCACTGACGATGTAATTACGACTGGGTACCAAATGAAGCTTTGGGGAGACGTTGACGAGTCTGAAAACGTAAATATCCAGACTGCTGAGGAAGATTCTGAATGGATAAGTTTCAGCACGTCTCAGCAAATTAAGTGGTCTGCCGGTGACGGTACTAAGACTATTAACTTAAGATTGCGTGACGATGTTTTAAACGAATCAACTGTCGCAACCGACACCATTATCTTGGACACTACTTCACCCATTATTACGATTACTGGTGGCCCGACTCCGGCCAAGATTTCCAAGGTAACCGGTAAGCGCGTAACTACCTTCAGCTTCCGCTCTGACGAAGGGTTTGAGGCTTACGAGGTTATGGTAGTAGCTAATGCCGGTGATGGACATGCCTCTGGTACCTTGATTGGAGTAGTAAATGGCTCTGTGAATATGTCAGGTAGTGCAGGCGGGTATGCTGCAGACACTGACATTGAATGCACCTTAGACGGCGCAGATTTAGAGACTGCTGGTGCTGAGGGTGTTAACGTCATTAAGGTATTTGTGCAAGACGAGGCAGGCAACTGGTCTATCTAATCTATCTAGTTGCTTAATTATAAGGAGGGCGAAGGCTCTCCTTTACATAATCATTAATTGTTTTTACGCGTAATATTTGAGGTATACAAAAAGTATACAAGTATACCTATGTATACCTCTTCGGAGGTTATTTTTATTTGGTTACCGGGAGATGGTTTTATGGATTTCAACAGAATAAAAGTATGCGCGGGAGTGCTTGGGACTGCAGTTGGCAGCTCCCTGGGGGCAGTGTTGGGAGGGTGGGACGCGCTACTCAAAGCCTTAGTTATTTTTATCGTGTTGGATTATATTAGTGGTCTTATTGCCTCTGGCTTTGAAGGCAGGCTTAGCAGTAGGATAGGTTTTCGGGGGGTAGCTAAGAAGGTTTTTATCCTCATACTGGTAGCTGTAGCCTATATTATTGATCAACTGATTGGAGCGAACATGATACGTGACGCTGTTGTTGGCTTTTATCTCGGTATAGAGGGACTATCTATACTTGAAAACGCAGGTAGGGTGGGCATTCCGTTACCTGCTATCTTAAAAAATATGCTAGAAATTTTGAAGTCCAAGAAACAGGAGCAAGGGAAATAAGTTATTTGTTAGGAGTGATGAGTATGAGAAAAAAACCCGTTCATTACCTGCAATACGACCCTAAGTGGGGTAAAATAATGTTCTCTAACCACAACGACACTAAACAAACAATCGCTTCGTCCGGTTGTGGTGCTGCGTCATCTGCAATGGTACTTGCTACTTTGCGCGATCCTGCTATTGCGCCGGAAGGTGTGGCTTATGACATAATGGATAGCGGCTATCGTACCTATAATAATGGCGTAGACTGGGCATGGTTTCCGGTCATGGCTAAAAAATATGGGCTTAGAATGAAGCAAACAACTTCAACTGATGAGACAATTGAGGAACTCAAGAACAACGCCTTGGTTGTTGCAAGTATGGGCCCGGGATATTTCACAAAGTTTGGCCACTATATTTTGTTGTGGAACGTTGATGAAGCTAACAAGATTATTTACGTCAATGATCCGAACAGTACTACCAGAACCAAAGCAGCCTACGACATATTCAAGAAGCAGGCAAGGCAGTATTTCATATTTTACGGGGAGGCAAAAGGCATGGAGCCAAAACAATTCATCAGTCTACTAGTTCCTGATGCTCAAAAGTTGCAACTGGAATTTGGTATTTTTGCTTCTGTAACGTTAGCGCAAGCAGCACTGGAAACCGGTTGGGGAAAATTTATGCCAAAGGATAAAAATACCGGTCAGGTAAGCTATAATTTATTCGGCGTAAAAGGTAAGGGTACAGCCGGTAGCGTACTGTCCCGGACATGGGAGGTATATGACGGCAAGCGGGTTGAAATAGATGCACAATTCAGAGCTTATAATAATTATCTGGAAAGCCTACGGGATCATCATGCGTTTCTTATGCAGGACCGTTACATCCCTGTTTGCCAGGCAGTAACACCTGGGGAAGCAGCTGAACAGTTATACAAATGTGGCTATGCAACTGACCCTGATTATCCAAAGAAGCTTATTGATATAATAAATACCCATAATCTGCAGCAGTATGATATTGTAGTTGCAGAGTGGGCGAGGGAATCATGGCGGAAGGCTATGGCAAAAGGCATTCTGGATGGCACAAACCCGCAGGGGGCAGTAACCCGGGAAATGCTGGCTGTAATGTTGAACCGCTGTGGATTGCTTGACGCAGCTGAGATTCCGCAAAGCTTTGTAGATGCGCTGAAAGCTGCAGGGATAATCAGTAGTGACCACCCTGTTGGCGCAAGGCCGACATGGGGAGAGCTAGCTTCAGTGATTAGTAAGCTGGAAGTTAAGAAGTAATCTTTGGCCCTGGCTCACGCTGGGGCTTCTTAAATTTTAAAATGGAGGTGCAGTTAGCATGGATTTAAGTCAATTCACCCCGGACATGGACACGGCCATTAAGTCACTAATAAGTATACTACTCACAATGGGTGCTTATTATCTTAGGCAGCATTTCACCGAGAAACAAATGGCTACTGCCAAGGGCATTGCTAAGATAGCTGTGTCTGCAACTGAGCAGTATGCAGCAATAAAGGGAATTAGGGGCGAGGATAAACTGAGTGATGCTATTTTGCGGGCTGTTGGGTTAGGAAAAGCGTCAAGGATTAAGTACACTGACGACAAGTGGGATAGCTTAATCCATGATGCGCTGGCTGAGGTTAAGAAAGTTTGGAACACTACAGACACTACCACCGCCACAGCGCAAACTACCGACATGGTTGTTACTGCTGAATTCGATCAGCTAAAATCAGGGGTAGAGGCGTCAATTGAACAGTTGCAGAAACAAA